>JAABUS010000645.1_pt1 | contig 85987 bp, 80 predicted proteins | sample 5560161 | NCBI WGS metagenome assembly JAABUS01 (sample SAMN10711885, study PRJNA513376) | rock metagenome | isolation source: Antarctica rocks | place: Antarctica: Victoria Land, Trio Nunatak nord | collected 2016-01-04
ATCGAAATTATAGTATATATTAGAAAATACCTTATATAATTTCTATATTATATTATATACTCTTTATATAAAAAATAAATACTCGAAAAAGATTAATATATTAAAAGAATAATAAATAATATTATAGCGATAAGTTTAAATAAAAAATATTATTATAAATATCCTAAATATTAGTATTTATTATTATTTTTTATTAATAAAGGTTATCGTTAATAATTAATATTATTTATAAATATAAATATAAGAAAAGACGTATAAATATAGATTTTAATTATTAATAAAAAAATTAAAGAATATAATTAACTAACTTATCTTAATTAAAATTAAAATATTATTAAATTTTTTCTTAAATAGAGTTTATAAATAAAAGCTCTAAGAAAATATTTATATTTAAAAAAATATATAATTAATAACTCGAGTTTATATATAATAATATAATAAGAATTAATAATTCGAATTAAGATTTAAATCTATAATAAATATAGTTTAATAATTAGAGTTTATATATTTATATAATCTATAGAATATTATTATATAAAAGTACCTCGGGAAAGACTATATTATCGGTATATATACCGGTACGGGGGAGAAATAGAACTATAAATCTCTATATATCCCTCGTATAGAAGAGTACGATATAGAGTTATTTATAACTGAAATAAGATACTTCTAGGTCGATACTTATAACGGATAATAACTAACTTTACGATTTATTAATAATTATTACGAAATAGAGCCGAATAGGGAATTATTTACGTATAAATATCTAAGGATAATTACCCTTTTTACTAGTTAGTTTAACTTAAGGGATTAACCGGATCCTATCGTTCTAGGCTTTATTAAGAATACGGCCCTCGATATAATCTCTATATAACCGGGTAACGATTAGCCGCGTACCGTTATATATTTCTTCCTACGGATATAGATTCCGTAGGAGTATAATCGGAGCGTTAATTTTAAACGATAATTAAAACTAAAGGAACCCGGAAGGCTTTAGGGTTTATAAAAACTCCGTATTTAATTCGTTTATCTCGGCTCCCTCGTTATATAGAGTAGAATTATAAAACGAAAAGGCTCGCGTAAACCCGTATATATCTTTAAGAATTTATTAATTAAATATCTTTACTATATTATTTCGAGGGTATAAAATCGCTCGACTCTAAAAGAAATTTAAATTAATATAGGCCTAGGTAAATTTATATAGGGGGAAGACCTAGTCGATAAATCCCCGTATATTTTCGAAAATATTCGTAACGACCGGCGGTAACGATATTAAATTATATAACCTTGTGTTATAATTACTAGTGCCTTGGTATAAAATAGTAGATTATTCGTACCGCTAGATAGAAGAAATAACACACAATATACTAAGACTGAATCTTGACCACTGTTTTATTTCGTTGACACTGCAATTCTTGCGTATCTTGTTTCGTTGACACTGTATTCTTACTACCTTGGATCGTATAATATACGACTAATTTAATCCGTAAAAGCCACGTTATCCTAACCGGCGTAGATTCGTATATTCCGATATAACTATAATATAGTTAAGAAGGGCTAGATCTAGGAGCTACGGATATTAATATTAATTTACGTAACACGATTTTCTTAAGGGATAATTAATATAATTTATATAAAATCCCCGCCTAAAACCGTTAGGATCCCGCTAAAGAGTTACTCGCTATTATAAATATTATATAATATTATATTAACCGCCGAGAAATTATTTTTATACTATATAAGAACTTTATCCTAAATAATTAACGCGGTATAATATAGTAACGTAGTAAGATCGGACTATAAAGGAATCGTATAAGTCGAAGTCTATATATATATAATTAAGATCTTAAAACGAGAATAGAAAATCCTCCCGTTTAATAATAATATAGTTATAATACCCGTAGACACTATATATAGAATAATCTTACCGCGCGTACGAAAATAATAGTATAAATACTTATATAGAAAGGTCTTCCTTATTCTAGTAAGATTATATAAAAAGAAATAAAAATCCGTAGAGGACGCGGATATAACTATAATAATAATATTAAATATATAACGTTACTCGGTATTTAGTTACGCTACTTTCTACTCTTATAACGTAGTTTTACGGCTACGGTCGTAGTCTAACTCGGCCGTAAAAAGGCCGGATTAAATATTATCGGCCTAGGATAAAGACGGTATAGGAAGAGTAAAGAATATAAGAGATAAATCGTAAATATATAACGCGTTATTAATTAGAAAAAGCCTATAATCTAGATATAAATCGATGAAATTAGGAGGTATAAACGGAAATTACGTAATATAATAGGGTAAATTATTATAAATATTAATATAAAAACGTTCTTATAACGCGAGCGGATCTATAATACCTCTATATAATAACGTAGTCACGAAAAGACTACGTAACGATATATTAATAGAAAACCGAATAACTTCTTAAAAGTAATTAACCTATTCGCCGTCGTTTTCTAATAATCGTAACTCGATATAGGTAGCGCGGAAAGAAGGGTAGAGTTATTCGTTAACTATATAAAAGTCGTCGAAACTACGCGGCCTACGGATAATTATAAATAGAAGGTATATATAGTATTTCTCGCCCTATATCGGTAAGTCCGGAAAAATAGTTCTGTAAAATCGCTACTTAATCGGTGCAAAATGCGTATTTTGTAGCCTTGGTAAATTTTAGCGCCAAGATCTTTAAGTTAGAGTTAAGGTCTACGCGGGAGCGCTAAACTTAATCCTAAAAGTAACTTTATAACCCTATAGGGCAACGCTAGTAAAAATCTAATTAAAAATTCGGAATCTAGGCTAGAAATAGATTTAGTAAAATATTTATATTTCTATATATGGGCCCTAGTCTAGATACTATAAAAAGTCAAAGTTCAAAAAAAAAAAAAAAAAAAGTTGTTAAATCGGTGTAATATCGCTGCTTAATCGGTGTATAATATACTTAGAGTGCGGGACATGAGCAGATACGCATTTCTAGTATTTTATATAATTTCGGTATAAAATACGCAAAAATCGGGGTTTCCCAAGTTACCGATATATATAGAATTATATTAATATATACGGTTAATAGTATAACCTCTTTTACGCGGTATTTATCGACGCTCGCCCCGTTTATTATAGTAGACGTAGTACTCTAGGAAGTCCTAGTATAGGAGGTAACGACCGTTTATATATTTATTATTATACCGTAAGAAATAAGTTAGGGTACTATCGGTAGTATTAAATAAAACCTATATCCATATAGGATCCTCGCGATTTATATTGGAAAAATAAATTAACACTTACCCTAGTTTATAAATAATAAGGCGCGTTATAAGAGGATCCTTATAATAATTACGGAACTCGAATAATTACTACGCCGTTTATATAGGGCCGATATAGCGATTATTAAAATACTATATAACCTCGTCTTTATTATTCTAGAGTTATAACATTATCCGATCGTTACCTTTATATACGTATTTATAAATATATTTAATAACTATAATAAACGCGTATACTTTAACGTTAATATACGCGTTATATTTACGAGTTAAATACGGATTATATAGAACTACCTAGTTATTATTTATCTAGATATTTTATCCACGTACGTATTTTATCTAAACGCGCGGATTATAACGCCGGCGGTAGATAAGATAATTGTTATCTTATATAACGGTATCTTCCTAGAATATTTTAGGAAATTTCTTTTTATAAACGCGGCGACCCCCTTTATCTTTTATATAGGGTATAATTAAATTAATAACCCCGTAAAACCTATAAGTTATCTACGTTTTAATAATAATACGTAAGGTATTATTAAAATCTATCGCGGGATAAAATAACTCTATATAGACTAAATTATCGATATAAAATCAGTCTAAAAAGGTATCGTCTCGGTATAGAAATAAAAGAATATATATATATAGAAGACCCCGTTTCTAATATTTAATCGTATATATAATTTCGTTATACCGATCGTATTAATTCTTAAGGTCTTAAAGGAGGGCCTTTATCTTCGTATAAAAAACCCGTATAATAATTTTCGTACGCTCTAGTATAATTTATCTAGGGAATATACTCTCGGTAATTTTAGGCCAGTTAGGGTTTATAGTAAATATAACGAATATAATAAGTTTCTTAAAGTACCGTACGATGGCTATAAAGTCTTAGTATAATTAATTTATATTCCGATTACTACCCGAGAAACTAGACGGGAGGATAATATACCGATTTATCTTTTATAAATTTTTATAATCGCCGGCTAACGCGTCCGTAATATTATTATAAAAATTAATACGAATAATATTCTAATTATTATAATAAAAATCTAAAATAATCTAGTCGATAATGGAAAAACTATCGACGATATAATATTAGAGTAAACGCGTACTTTTTAATAAAGGATTATACTACCCGGTATACTAAAATAAATAATACCGTAACTATATACGGTAGGAGTACCGCGTAATAATACGAGTATTACGGTCGTTACGGAGCCGTAGGGCCTAATACTAGCCTAGGTTATTATACGAAAAAAATAATATATAGTAAAGAGGAAAGTATATAGTATTCGTATAATAAATATAATAAAAGCGCGGCTCTTTACCCGTAGTAGTATACTCGGTAATTATAATATCCCGGTATCCTAAGGTATCGTATTTATCCGGTATAAATACTACGACCTCACTAACAATAAATAGATTAATATAGCGGCGGTCGGAATTTTACTCTATAATTAATTATATACGAGGGTTTAAAATAACCCGTATAACGTCGGTTTTTAATTAAATAGCCTCGATCTACTCCTTTATAAACTAGTATATAATAATAAAGAGATTCGAGTAATTTTATAATATAACGGCGAGCCTTTCTAAAAGGTATTACCGTAGAGCCGGGTTTTATACTAGATATATAGTAGTAGCCTAGGTAGGATTTATAAAATATAATTAAACGAAGGAAAGAAGGCCGCCGGTAATTATATATAAAAGACTTTATAAATAATAAAACTCGCCGTAAATAATAAATAATTAAATACTAGCCTAATTAGTAAACCGGTTATCTACGCTATATATATAGGAAGTAAACACTAGTATAGTATTATACCTACGGATATTAACTAGGAAATATTTAGATTCGGGGGTAATACCTTTAAATAAATCTTTAAAGAGCGGTAACGGCTTTGGAAAAGAATTTAAAATACCGTTACTTTTCGAATAATATATAATAAAATAGTATAAACCGAGTTTCTTTTTTATAACCTAATATAAGGCTCGATAGTAAATATACTACTCCAATATAGTATTTAAGTAATAAATCTCGGCGGTAAAATTCGATATTAAATTATATAAACTGGTACGAAGACCCGTAGGAGCGAGTAAAAGTAGGGATAAAGGCGGTATAAAAGAAATAAACGGACGTATAAAGGTAGGAGGGCGGATAAGCGGTAAAATAAAGAGAGAATATATCCGATTTACGGTAGATATAACCCGAGAAGAGTATATTTATAGACGTATAGGGTTTCGGGCGGAGGTTATATTAAACCGTAGAGTAACGGTATAAACGTATTTAAACTACTTAATAGGAGTAAGGGCGGCGATATTTAAATCGACGTTTTATAAAGAAGGCCTAGTAGTTCTTTTTTAAGGATAAATTAATATATATATTATATATAAATTAGGAAGGGATTAATACCTAGGTACGATATCGTATATAAAGGGATAATAGACGCGTAGCGTTAGGGCCTTTAAATTTAGAAATAAGACGTATATATATATATTTAATATAAATTCGTTAAGATATAGAGTAAAGGAAAATAAATAGTACGGATTATTAAAGAAAGTATATAGGAATTAAAGAAATATATATAGGAACGGTACAGAAGGGTATATTTTATTTTGTTATGTTTTATTCGTATCAGGGGAAGGAAAAACCGGGAAATAAGATCACGTGAGGAACCTTTCTTGGCGACACATCATAGCCAACCATTCCTAGCGGCTGGGCGGAAAAGCTTAAAGTGTTCCAATACAATATAGACCTAGATTTGTATGTGATCCTCATACAAATCTAAGGACCCAGGGCTTCCCGCTTCGACTGTCAATGCCGTTGTCGCTCCCAGCCTCCCACATCGTGCCCTTTCCAATAATTCCGCCAAGGAACGAAGCCTCCGTTGCACCTCCAAAGGGTAATCTACTGACGCACAGATGCCCTGGATTCCCAAGCTTTTCAGTGAAGCTCAGACGATCTTGAACGTCCGGAATATTTCGACCGTCCGCGTTTTGCTGTAGCAGTCTTCGTTCTTGCATGAGCTTTCGAATGGTGAAGAGCCGCTGTTCCATTATTTCGGTAACAAATACTAACGATGACCTATTCGCAAGTCGTAGTGCTGGCTGGGTTGACCATATCTGATATCATCTTGACCATGATGTGAGTCGTCAATACAGCGATGAGGATGGTGTAGGGTGTTTTGCCCATTGTAATGAGAGGGAAGTTGATGGGTAGTGGGATTTGCAGGCGGGAGTAGGTGTTCGAGATATTTGCTGATAGACGATGCAGAAAACAAAAGTCTGGGGCCTGTGGATCGAATTTTGATGGTGGCCTTGAGTTTTGGTGAAGGGACAGTCTTATGGCTTGTTAGTGTTGTGGTTTTGTCTGTCACTGTGTTGTTGTGATATCTAGAATTTTTGCACTATTCGACGATTACCTCCGTACTATTCGATTGCCATTTTCGGCTCTGCCAACAGCTGTTAGCCAGTAGCGTCTGTACCAGCGCCTTGCTAGTAACGTCCCTTTGTGATCCTGAAGTACAAAAGTTGCCTAAATCCTCGCTTTTTGAATACGGTGTCAGGAATAGGAACGCGTCACATATTCTATCTTTGACGCCAAATTCTTGGCATTGATGAGTGCAAGCTGTTCGACCATAGTCCACTATCCTGCAAACCTTGCAGATTCTGTCTCGTACATGACTTCGAAGCTGACTTATCCAACACTTGCGCAACACAACGCACGGAACCATTATCACGGTCACCCCGGTCCCAACATTTGCAATATCTCATCCTTCGTCTTTGCCATACGCGCTCTCTCCTCACGACACGCCACCATCTCATCCTTCATCAACTTTAGCCAAACACTGTTCTCGACCTCTGTGATATCCACCTTTGAGAGCCATGGCCGTACCACTTGCACAATGCCGTTCACATCTACTATCAAATGCCCTGTCAAGATCCGGCATTTCTTGACCTCCTCCGTCACAAGATAAATGTTCATCCGCGTCTCAACATTCTCCCAGCTTTCGCAGTACCCTAGAATTTCAGTAGGGCTCGCGCTGCTGCACCTGGCAACTTTCTTGAGTCTACCTGCTTCGAGGAGCGTGACGTGGATCTGCCTGAAAACATCGGTGGGAAAGATGTGGATACCGTTTGTGGAGTATGACCGAACAGCGTTCTCTGTTTCTTGGAGTGATGCGCGGAGAGACTCGACTAATATGTCGAAAGCGTAAGGGTCGTTGCGCGCGTTGCGTAGCCACTTCGTTTCAGGCTCTGGCTTGGCTCCGTGGATCAGGAGGACGTGTAGAGATATTTGTGTGAGTAGTGCAAAGACAATTACGGCGATCATGAGGATGTTGGTATCTGGGTGCCTCATTGTGTCGTAATTGTTTCGAGGGTTAGCTGCAAGATATTTCGTGTGTATTTGGACAGGTAATGCGTGGTCACTTGGACGGGTGAATGTCTGTAGACGTTTAAAAGGTAGGGATTTTGTGTTGAGCTCACCGATTTAGTCAAGTGGTGTATTGATGTTCAGAGGTTGTGTTGAACAAAGTGTCCTGGGTGCAAACCCCCGAGGCACTCTAAACTGGTGGTGTATTTTCAGTTTCCTACTTTTTTGGTTAGAAAATCGAAGTGAATTGAGAGGAAAAGACCAATCATTAGCGCGGGAAAACCAGCGAATGATCAAAGCACAAGGCCAATGCCCTCCATACAAGCCACTTTCACGTCGAGTTGAGCAGTGAAAAGTCGTAGCCCAACTCCATAATGATTGAGCCCGCCATGAGATCTGGTAATATTTGAAGAAAAACACCCCGAAGTCTTGATGGCGTACTGTGATAGCAAAGCTCAACAACCTCCAACCCTCAAATTTGCAAGTATATCCAAATTACTGAGAAACACCTGATGCACACTTCCTACTTGCGTTTCATCAATTTGAGAACGAGTAATAAACCTCTTTCCTCTTTCCTCCACGCATCGACAGATCAACCATGCTCCCTTCAAGGATCAGGCACCACACACGCAATTTTCCTCCATTTCCGTACTTTCTTGGTGAGAAGATAGCCCTTATTCAAAAGGCATACCCTTCACACTCGCCTTCGTCCCATTCCCAAATTCATAAACATACTCGCACCCCTCCACACCAGCTGTCGTTCCCGGAAAATAATGCCCGCTGATGAACATTCCTGGCAACAACCTCTTCACAACAAAAGTGCGCAGCACCACTCGAAATCGCTTGCCAGTATTTATATCATTCAGGATCATCGGAATATGAGTGATACCCACTACCCGTTCTCTGCCGCCACTATCAATATTCACGAGAAATCCAGCAGGCCTCAAGGCAGGGCGATGCTCCTGCGGGATCGAATCGTATAGGCTTCTGCTGATGAAGTTGCCGAAGTTGATTTGTTCCTTGTTGATGAGGACGGCAATTCTACCGTCCGTGTTTGGTGCATGATGTTCGAATTGAGCTATTAGGGATAATGCGTTTGACATGCCGATGATTTGGGGGTTCTTGATGAAGTTATCGCCATATGTCTCATCGTAAAAGGTAGATAGCGGTTCTTCTTCGCTTGCTGGTTGCGTATCAGGCATAGCTTCAGGTTGTTCTGATTGAAGGCTCTGCCAGGCTGTTTTGGAAAGATTGGATTCGAGAGCGCGATGCAATCGAATGCGATTGGTTGGAAAAGTTCTAAATATGCGCATAGTGCCATACTACCTATAGTTACCCATGCGAAGGTCAGCTGGACTAAGACCTTTGAGTTGCCTACATGACTTGCTTGGTTGTATGTCTCGCCCTGGTAAGCCAAGACATCATCAACAAAAGAACACACCTCTTTACTTCTTTTGAAAGAGTATAATTGATTAGGGATTCCTAGATCCATACAGATGTCTCAATTGGTGCCTTCACAGTTTACACTATGAGTGTAGCGGGACCGTGGTAGATGGTCACCATTTTACCTTATGCGGATGTTTGCAATCTCGATCTGGCGTTGCACAAGGACGTCACTGGTGCAATAACCCGAGACATACGCGAAGCAAATCGCGTAAGGTACCAGGGTTTTAACCTGCTTGAAGCCAAACCTAGCAACTTGAGCAGTCAACAATCATCGCTCACAATGCAGGCTTTCAACTAAGAACCTTCGCTCCCGATCCTTCCAATCACAAGTCTCGCGTTGATGAGGGTGAACTTTTCGAAACGAGGCTCGATGTTTGCCCGCCAGATCTGACACTTGGCAACGCGGATCTGCCCTGCCAAGCCTCGCATCTTTATATCCTAAAAAGGCTTAGCGTGGGGCTCAAACGGAGATGGTCGCGGCCCGACTGCACGTTCGACTTCTTCATTCGTTGCAAAAGTGGTTGACGACCCATCGTAAGAATAGCAGTCATGTCAGCTGTAGTGCTTCATGTTCTTCCGTTTTCAGATCTGCGTATTCTGGGGCGGTGTGGTTATTGTGCAGGACCGCCTCTGCAGTTAATCCTTCCACCCGAGGCGCAGGCAGTTTGAGACATGTCATCCTTGAAGATGACGGAAGCATGGTCAAGAACTCGATATATATCAGCGTACTGATGGAGAAGCTTTTTGCAAGAGAAAACATGGAACATTGACGAAGAACACATGTTTCGACTCCTAAAGATAAGGTTGTTTACGATGGTTGGAGTCCCTGGAAGGTCAAAAGGGTGCACTACCTGCAGGAGGCGTAAGCTAGGAGTAAGCACTCTATCGATCCCTCTGCATAGACTAGGTCAGACACTAATGCGGAAGGAAGTGCGATCTTCAGCGACCGTTCTGCAAAAAATGCACTAACAGCGGACGAGTCTGCGAAGGTTATGCCCGCTATCCAGTCTTTCTCAATCGTACAATGCAAGGTCAAGAAAGTAGACATGGCCTCGAAGAAGCTAAAACTCCTTTCCGAGAGCTTTCATTCCAAGCGACATCTGAAACACCATCTATGCAATCGAACGTCGATTTCCAGAGGGGTCTTTTGGAAGCCCGCAGAGCCAATGATAACCGAATGCTTGTTCAGCCAGATCCTTCGAGCATCATCGATCAACAGATTCTGGCTGCCTCTTGTGCGAAGTACCTCCCTACGGATCCTAGCGTGCGAGGCCGCAGCCATGCGTTTGGCTGGAGTAAGTGTTGGCGCTTCCTAATCCAACGGAACCACTTCAGCTCTCAATAAAGGCGCTAGCGATGACGAGGCTAGGGTGGGTCATCAAAGACGAGGGGCTAGCTCTGCAGCGGAATCAATACTATGGCCACGCTTTGCAAGCAGTTCAGAAAGCCTTGTATAATGAGCGCTCGATGCGGGACGATCAAGTCTTTGCGGCCGGTTATATTCTGTCTGTCTATGAGGTACGGCACTGTCTGGAAAACCAACATGACTAAGCTGACGCATCTGCAGCTCTTTGAATCGACTGCGCCGTCAATCGCGGGATGGAACAGCCATATCACAGGCTAAGGACAACTTGTCCTCTTGCGAGGGCCCGACAAGCATAGATCACCGTTTGCAAGGGCTATTCTGGAGGTGTTTCGTAATTCAGCTGTATGTCTGTGGTTGTCCCATCAGCCATTCCATTTGTATTCTGAAATACGTGTCCAGATGATCCAATGTATGCGATGCCGAAAGAGCTCTTTCTTGAATACTCCTGAATGGCAGAAGATGCCATGGGCCGGTTCACCCAAAGACGTCTACCAGAAGCTTTACGACAAGGGCGAAGCCCTGGTAGCCTTGCTGCTTGAGATTGACAGTTTAAAGACTATCGGCGAGAGCACTAGTATTGCCGTGCTATCCAAATACCTACTGCGCCTGTCGGAAATGGACGCAATGGAAGCCTGGTTTCTAGAGATAAGCAACGAGTCACCAGCCCTGCTTTACTGGAGTACGCAGTCCAACACGACTTCCTCCAACGCCACCGGCTGGCACCTCAGCGAAGCGCTAGGACAAAGTCCACGAGCCCCCTTCGCTTTCCACACACTGCGACTCGCTTGCATTACGGTCACGTTCTGGGCTTTGAAACTAATGCTAAGCAACACAATCGCCCTCGCGTGCGACTCCATCCTCTCTACCAATACTGAAGGCCGTGCAAGCGCGTCACAAGGCTTCGACGTCATCGGCACCGCACAGCATCTTCTCAACAATTACGTAACGCCCTATAGCCTAGAACTCGCAACCAAAATAATGCGCTCGATGCTCTATTGTCTCAACGATAGTATGGGGCTTTGGGGAGCACAGAAAACCCTATTTGCGCTTAGGACGGCGCTGTTCTCATTGCGGAGGCATCCAGGAGAGGAACTGAAGTGGTGCCAGGCTGTTTATCAGGAGATGGATAATAGGAAGGGGCTGAGGTATGCGAGGGAGATTGCGAATCTGGATGGGAGGTGGAGTGTTTCTGGGAGGGATAGTTTGTTGACTACCGTGAATAATAAGAGGGGAGGCGAAGTACCGGGATCTGGGGTGCCTTGACAAATGTATGGAGCTTCCCAAGGATGGCATACCCGGTTGCGGAACAGAGGACGCTGTTGATTGTCGAATAGGCTCCTTGAATCAGCACATGGCGAGATCCGAGGTAAATCATGCACACTCAGCTCCTGATCCAATGACCTTATCGAGCTGTGCCTCTTGGGCCTGAGTTGGAAGTTCTCGAGTCAGACGTCGCGTGAGTACCGCCTGTATTTCTTAATCGTTGATCTTGCTGGCCAAGATCCTAGACTGAGTTCATTTGTGCGCTTTATATTTGACGTTTGTGTCTTTCAGTATCTGATCAAAATTTGTTTCCTTTGCGCATTGTCTACTTTCTTCCGTCTTCTGCTATACAACTCATACTTCTTCACAATCTATACTCCAGTTGCTCCTTTTCTCCCCGCTTCTAACGGGAAGCGGGCGGCCTGTCCAAGCTGTCAATCGGCGGCCCTTTCCGACCCACCGTCATCCCCGCCGCCTCACTCTCTTCTTCATCATTCGCTCCACGAGTAGTCTTCCTGTTTCCCGTAGAAAGACCCTGTCTACTGATTGGGAAGAGCTGATATATCAGAACTGATGATCGAGAATGGCTAAAATCAATCATACCAGCTTCATCTCGAGAATTCGGCTGCAAAAAATTGGATTAGGCTCTGGGTGTGTGGCTGACTGAGATCGCAAATTATGCGCTTCTGCCAGCCCTTGGGAGACAAGATATCCGCATTCGGCGACTCTCGTTGTAGCGATTGCAGTTCGATTCAGGTACAACCCCACTCCAATTGGTTATCCAGCTAGTGTCGCAATCATAACATGCACATCAAGAACATGGAATATTGCTTAATTGAAATACTGCTCACGCGCTTCATGCAACAACTTCCGTGAACCAAACGGATATAAAGCGCAGTATCTTCACCTTCTTGCAACACTTCTTCGAAATTAAGTTCGACTTTGATGTTGTCTAGGCCTCGAGACCAGCCTTAATATGCGCTTCACTCAGGGCTTCCTGATGTGCTCATCCTGTACCAGCGGAACATGTATACCAGATACAGCTGGTCGGTCACACTTCTCCAAGACCGTTTTTGTGATGCTTTGGATCAATTTCCTTACTCATTTGATAGATTGTACAGTTCCTAAGATGGCCAATGCACAAGACGGACGTGGGAGTCTATCTACAGCGGTATGGGAATAATGCAAACCTTTGTACAGGCATAGTACTTCCGCTTCTGGCGCCAGCAATGCATTGGGTCAAGCCATGGCCGTTTGAACGCTATGCCAAATGACCCTTGAAATCTTTGGCAGCCGAGCTATCTGGAGACAGTGAAGGTGACATAGTCTATCTTGAGACCAAGCTGAATAATCTCAAGAACAAAGTACAGCTGCCTTTGCCAAATTATCGATTACTGTCTTGCTGACAGCTTTAGGCCATGTCTGGCAATAAATTTATCCCATGGGAGCAGTACAGGAAAAACGAGTTCGAGCTACTAGACTTAATCTTGTCCAACAGTACTTACAAAATTAGGAAATTGCTGAAATCTAGCAGAGGGTGAGTGGCAAGGTCTACGGTTCCTAGTGAGTCGGCGCATATGATAGTGCACAACTACCCATTGCTGAATACGACGTGATAGTCAACAGTTGGACGGAGCCATCGATGCAGGCACGGATCCCAGAACCCAAAGACTAGCACAGAATTTTCTTAAACTACGATGGGCTGGAGACAACAAAAAGTGGAAGCGTGAGTATCTTAGCGAGATCGCCTCTAATGTCAATTGCGGGATTACTGCATATGTTGATGCAGCGAAAGCTGAGATCGAAGGAAAGCGTGGCGTCGTAAAGGCGGAGGATAAGGAATTACTGGACGAAATTAAGGACAGGAGAGGTCGCGTATTCGGACGATTTCAAAAATTTCTGGGGTTATCTACTTCCGGGACGGGGCTAGAGGCACCTGATGGTTTAGGGAATGTATTTGATGTCATCTATAATGGGATTTAGACTTGATTTACAGCCCAGGTAAGCTAGACAAACTTTAGTAGGAGTGATTCAACCCAGCCAGGTGCTCGTCTTATATCTGACCAGGACTGGCTCTTTCGGACAAGCATCCAGGAATTCCTCGGGTAGATCCATGCTAATGTACGACGTTTTGAATTCTTGAGGCATGCCGGAGGTTAGTATGCATGACGAGCCTCCTTTGACCAGCACTGTGTTGGATGATGCATAGCGCCCCTCGTGGGAGAAGTCCCCGTGCGCTAAGAAACGAAGCTGTGGTGGGCCTTCTTGACTGAAAGCCTAGTGTGCGAAAGTGAGTAGTGACTAAGATGACATGGTTTCCTCGGCCCATTTCCCGACCTTACTACTATCATCAAACCTCTGGCAAAGCTGCCTCTCCTCAAAGTTCAGCTGATAGGTGTCCACATTGTAGACATTTAGAGTGGGGACAGTAATGATATGCCCTCGTGATGAACGAAAACCTTACTCGGCAATTTGCTGTTGCGTCCCCGATTGCAAGAGTTCTACGTAGAGCGAGTATGAGTACCAGATATTATGTGTGGAGTTGAGAATCTTGCGAGCTAGTAAAGACACCACTAGAGGCAAGAATGGCAAATTACGCGCTCATGTTGCCCTAGAAAGATCGTCGTTCGCACTCTCATAGGCAGAGATTGGTTGGCGTTTGGCTACTTTTGAGCACAATCGAGGGGAATATGTCATAAGGAGGGTTTCGCAAGGCGCTAAGTTCCGTCCTACAAAGGTGTAGTATTTGAACTCCAATTACGCACCCTTCCAACAACGCCAAACACGACCTCACGTGGTTGCTGAGAGCGTACAAGTTTTGCAAATCATCCTGCTCGATGTCCGACAAGATTACTCAATTAAGGCTCTGGTGGTTCCTATTGATATTTGATGATAACATATCGGTTGTATGGAATTCCTCTTCGGTTCCTTTGATACCGCTTGTTTCATTCGTAATAGCGGTCCTCGAAGGAACAAGGTGAGGAACAACCGGGGGTGTTCAAGCAGCGCTTTGGGATTTACCTTCGAACAAACGAAACGTTTTCTATCCTTCGAGCGTAGAATCTCTGGGAGTGATCTGTGAACAATCCGAATAATTCTTCTAGCTAGATAATTTGTCAATCATAAACAGCTCCAGAAACGTCCTCATACTTTCCCGAAGCCTTTGATCCATCTTCTCTCATGTTCCAGCTAGCCTTATAATTACTCGAGGACTCGACTTCAAGCCAACGATACTCTTCGGTATCCCCCTTCTTGTCACCAGACTGATCCCCTTTGATCCTTCGTACATGGTAATATAAATTAAGGACTCTGCCGCGCAGCTTGTCTCTTACCGGCTGATGAGCGACCTGTTTCTGGGGAGCTGCTCGATTTGAGCCTGTACAATGCAAATTCGGATACAAGTATCACCAATTCGAAATGTGGAATTTTGGAATTTATGACCTCCCTAAATGGAGCTGGGTAGTCTTCGAGGTCAGTTGATGATAACGGAGATCGAACTTGTCACGAAGTAGTTCCGTGCGCGACCGTAAGTGGATGTTGTTCACCAAAAGTCTGAAAACTCATGTCGAGACCGAAAATTGACGGCTCGGAATGCTGGAAGCGCATGGTATCCGCAAGCTCAGTATAACCTCCATCAGTAGCGATATCTATCGCTGTTTTATCATCGATGAGTCTCGGAATCGCAGTATAAGCCCCTCGCTCTAAGAGAAAGTGCACAAGTTTATTGTTGTAGCGGTCGCTTTCGATGGCGGCTTGCAGAGGGAAAGAAGTGCACCACATTAACTGCGGATTCACTTCGGCACCAACTCCTACAAGTAATTGTGCCACATCGAAATGACCCCCCTTACATGCAACTTCCAGGATCGTATGTCCGTGCTCGTCACGGGTATTGGGATCAGCTAGGGCTGCGATGAGAGATATACAACAGTGGTAGAAGCCCTGCGCAGCGGCCAGAAACAGAGGAGTGCGCTTGCAACGGTCTCTTGCGTCAACTTCCAGTCTCGCATCTCGCCTGGACGAGGTCTGGCGTAACATCCAGAAATTTCGCCACTCGTAAGCGTTGCTTGTTATCCAAGGCTATTTCACCATCGATACCATGTTTCTGAGACAGAAGCGCAGTAATGACGCCCCCGTTCCGGATCTATGCAGCTCTATGAATATCACGAAAGGCGAGACCCGTTGGGACATCATCGGTGACGGATGTTTCCCGCCAGAGACTTTCCTGGACACATTTGGTTGTTTCGGAGGTTTTGGGCAATGAAGCCGCCAGTGCAAGGCAAGGATCTTCTTCGGTAGGTGTGGACGCTGTACTGTGGATGCTACTAGTTATCTCTAGGATATGCTCGGATTCCCACTGGTGCCCAAGCTCCTGGAATATGAGTGCCATCTTTGATAACGCATCTCTCCGCCGACCATCGTGTAGTACTGGGAACCTATCCAGCGCAGACATCAAAGCATACATTATCCATCGAGCTTGATTATGGTCATCTTCGCCAAAAGCCTGAGCTCCAAGCTTGTATGTATCAACAAACAACAGATGTAGTCTTTCTCTCATGGAGGCGACGTCCGAGGGTTCGGGGGCGCTGTAGGCTTGACAGTATGTTGTTGGAGTTTGTAGTTGCTGCGAGAGTATGGCGCCCAATGCATTCAAATCATTCAGCCTGAGATAACAGCACAAGAATTAGATGGTGAGACGCAAGCGTGAGACAGCCCTTACTTGGTCACAGCCATTTCCCCAAGCTCATCAGCAGCGGAAGTGGCCTTTTCGCCCGCATCTGCATTGCACGTCGTGGAAGCAGACGTTCTGATGGCTGGCTGTCTCTTTGAGCTCTCGCTCGCTTGTAATGCAATTTCATTCCTGCCCACACCACCCAAGACGCCACCACTTTTCTGAGCAGCCCCTTTCGCCTTGAACAGAGTGACAGCGGGATCCTTGTTCTTTGTATAGCTGGGTCCGCACTCTAGCCCGTGCGTCACGCAGTGAGCGCATTTTTCTCTCTCATTGTTCCAGTCGCGAATTGTAGGGCTGCACTACAGTGGTTTCCAGAACAATCAACGACAGTTTTTTGTACCTCTGAGGACCACGTACCTTGCCCTTTCGTTGTCGACAGGCGCTACACTTTGCCCAGGCTCGGGTCTTTTTCTCGTGGCTCTGACTGCGATTGTCCACCATTGCAATGACTCCTGTAAGAGCATCGTGACAAATTCATGAGGAAGCAGCAGGCTGGAGGCCTCAAGTAGTGGTCCGTTGCGGCTCAACTTGAGTCTCCTTCCGCGCGCGCTTTTCCCCATAATCATCTGCAGCTAGTGATGCAGAGTGTTAGCACACTGTCGGGGCCATAGCAAGAAAGCTCTAATCTTCTGTCCTTCGAGTCCTTGGAGCTGCGCAACGCTAGGTATGCTATTGCTGTTGATTGGATACACCAGAAGATTTCTCCAACCACTTAATGTGTGCAAGATTTGCGAAGCGTAAAGACGAAAGCTTACACCTCGCTTCGCTTCGCTTCGCTTCGCATCGCATTGCTCCTGCGCTTCGCCCCCGTTTCGCTTGCATATCCTAGAACGCGACGGTTTTCGCTTGTTTTTGCACACACATTTTCACTGGCAGAAAGGCGGAACATACAAAATCTCCACTCAAGTGTGATAGAGTAGATCCTATCTGGCTTCCATAGCAGTCTCTCCGATTGAGACGTCTAGACGAGAAGCCGTTTCCGACCGAAGGTCCCCCACGTGGATTCTTCCTCCCAGCACGAGCCCTTCATGCATAGCTCCTACCCTAGAACTTTTGACCGCTAAATCTCCGATCAGCACGCTAAGGCTACCGTGTTGGTTACTCAGTCGTTACCCCCACATGGGGCAGCCCCTACATCAATACAAAATGACCCCACGCTTGCAAGCAGAGCCGCCATTTGGTATTTCCTTTTATAAGCTCAGGTTCGAGTCGACCTCCTATGATTGTAGAATCTTCTTATTCCCTAAGCTGAGCCTCTCTAGCCCTCAAGATGGTAGCTCGACAGACTGCGCGGCAGGAAGATGTTAGATCGCCCAATGATCAAGACGGCTCCCACGCTACAAAATATTCTGAAAGTGTGACCCAGAATCCTGATCCATTGGAAACATTGCCTTCGGAGTCGGCCATAGCGTGGATCAAATTCGTTATGACTGAAGGTATGTAGTTTTGAATGAAGTGTCGAAGGACATGGCTCACACACTCTGCAGAATTATCGAGCCGTCGTAAAGCCAGTCAAATCCCGCATTCGAATCGAGCAACAGAAAACTGCAAGACAGTTGGAAAGATCGCTCAAGGCCAACCGGAACAGCACTTGGCCAAGCTTATAATTTCCTGGCTTCTCGTAGCCAGACGGCAACTCCACCGTTCTGAGCTTCTTGAGGCTCTGGAGCCCAGGTATAATTTGGCGCTCTCTCGATCACCGTGCGCCTCGAAGCCCACGGAGCTCGGCGTACAAATCCATGCAGTGGACCTTGACCGCATCTGCCAAGGATTGGTGACTGTTACCCGTGATGGTGCTGTCAAATTTAGAAATCCGAGTGTACGGGAGTACATCCTTTCGGAGTGTGAACCCGGTCGCCGTGGATCTGCGATAATGGAAGCTCACGAGCTGGTGGCAAGAATTTGCCTTCAGCTCTTCTGCACTAGAAAGTTCTGTATTGCCTCGTCAACATGCGTCAACTTGCCCCCAAGCCAAGACCCCGATCAAGATTCCATGCCAACATTGATGGAATACGCAATCGACAATTGGATCTTTCATTATCGAAAAGCAGAAGCGTATAGCATGACCTTGGCTGGCGCACTGCAGCGACTACTTGCAGCCGATTTAAATGATGCCTGCGAAACATTGTCGATACCCCACAGTCAACGAACCATTCACATTGCAAGCACCATCTTGCGAACATGCGCGAGACACGGCTTCACGGAGCTTACAAAGATGAGTCTCGAAACGGCTTGTGATCCGAACGTCGATGCTTGTGGCTGCTGTGAGACTCCACTCGCCATTGCTTTGGCTACTGGACATACAGAGGTGGCCGACATCCTATTGCAGAAAGGAGCATCTGCCGAGCGAATTAGAGTCGACTCTAGAAGTAGAGTCAAGCCGATTCGTTCGGTCAAGGATTGCCGGCTGCTAGGAATGATTGAGGAGGGCACTAAGCGGGAAGCAGGAGAAGGTCCTGGTCCGGAGGATATACCACTGCACATTGTCTTACACTATGCTTCCTAAAATCGCCGTCGCTGGGCTCGTGGAGCAGATTAAGCGTCAACGTAGCCGCAAGTTGAACGTAAGGAGTTGCCCCGCTTGAGGTATAAGCGAAGCGCGCTGAAGAGCAACGTACAAGGCATGTTTGTCTTCGAGACTCCTCGAACCGCTCGTCTCGTGGCTTATCCACCGCTTCCTGACAAATTCAATGCTTATACCAGGGCGAAAGCTTGCGCTTGTACGCTCATGTTCGAATTAAGTTGGCGGGGATACTCCCAAGATGTTGGAGCAATCGTACACATAAGTAGCTTCATTCCTGATACTTCTTCTTGATATCAGCAAGTAACAGCGGATCCAAGAATCTTTTGTTATTGAGATTAGCCACCATGGCTCCATTTGTAATCTCGACCATCAATGTTAGCATCCCAATCCTCACATCGAACCAGACGCAGGCGCTACCTCCTTCGTCAGGTTTCAAATCCCACTGGGGACCTGACTCCATCGGTACCATCGTATTTGGTTTGCTTATGCTCATGATTGGTATTATTGCGATTTGGCAAGGCAGACAACGGATACTACGCCAGTCACAGGGTAAGTCGTCCGCGAAACCCAACTTCTGATCCGTCACCTTGAATACCAAATCTAGATAAAGAACCATTGAATGCGAACGTGGGGAGTGACTCGCCCGTACTGGGATTAGAAGAAGGGGAGGGACGGTCACCTACCGGACTTTAGTGGGAATGGAAAATGGGGAGGACATGAACAAGAAACATCACAAATGACGGTCATTTACGGTGGTCTTATATACTCTCTCCAACAACATTCCGAAGCTAAGTCTTGGGTAATCGGTATGGCATGTTCTTGTTGCGCGCGTTTCTGAATTGTTCAAATGCATACGCCACTTTGACCAATGTCTGCTCTGAATACGCTCTTCCGAAGAAACTAATGGAAAACTTGTGAAAACTAGTGAGTGCTGCCTCTCCACCAATGCAAGATCCAGGAGCTGGGATTGCACTTACGGCATGCCAGGCGCTCTTTTTATCAGATTTCCACGTTCGTTCATCTCGATTGGCGTATCTGGCGGATAAACTCCAAGCGGCACCGTGATAATGGGAAGTCCAGCGCGCGGGGCGAAAGTTACAGGCGGACTAGGAGTTGACGGAGCATCAAGCACGTCCAAATTTGATGCTTCTAGCGGGCCAAGAATGCCCTCCTTTCCACTCAATCGTACCATTTTTTCAATATTTCCTCGAATCTCCTTGGCAGTAGCCGAACCGAGCCATAGGTCAATATTACGGGAAGGGTATTCCTCTTCTGGGCAACTTTTTGTAACTCGATGATATCGTCAGTAGTGCGAATATTATTCGGGTTCTCGGCTAACATCTTGCAATGCTCTTCGATGGCTTCTCGGAAGTGTACTTCTGATTGAACATTGCGGCCCTCTGTCTTCCAAGCGTTCCTTTCAGCAACAGAGGAGAAGTCTGTGTTTTCAATGATATCGAAACCGGCCTCAGCGATGATATCGATGGCTCGCTCATACTCTTTGAGGACAGATTTACGTACGTCGCGGATAGCGTTACGAGGAATGCCGATCCAGGTCTTCGAAAGGTCTGTAGAGGTGCAAGATGCAGCATAGTCTGGATTTTCAAAGGGTACCTGCAACGTGCGCTTAGTCCAGCTCGTTCTTCCCCGAGATTATAGTCAGGAGATGTGCTGCGTCCTTGACTGTTCGAGCCACCGGCCCAATTGAATCTTAGTGTTCGGACATTGGAATAACGCCGTCTCGAGATACTAGGCCAACAGTCGCTTTGATACCAACAGTATTGCTGAACTGGGCTGGGACGACGATACTCTCATCCGTCGGGGGGTGGTCAGTCTGCGTTGTTCAAGTTCCAAAAGAATGATAAATGCTTCAGTTCCTGGTGCCTCAAAGGCAAGCCCAAGAGCGGTAGCGACACAGGAGCCGCTACTACTCCCTTCTAGACTTGATCTAGGATAGTATGGGCCCATCGTTTGCCCGCCTCGAGGACTCCAGCCATCGGACGAATTCATAGACCGGAAAATCGCCCATTCAGACATATTGGCTTTACCCAAAAGTATCGCACCTGCTTTCCGAAGCCTCGTCACAATACTTGCTTCTTCGGTGGATTTACCCCCTAGAAGGGCATAGGAGCCAGCTGTTGTGAGCGTCTTGTTAAGAGTCCAGATGTGGTCTTTGAGTAGGACTGGGACTCTATGGAGAGGCCTTTGCAGGAAACCCTTATCAGAGTCTCCTACGTGGATTGACTGGGCTATGTACACTACCCTCGCCTCCCAGTAAGCTCTCTCTCATGATCTAATTACCGGGCAATAGACTCCGCATCATCGTTCAGTTCCAGGATTGACCAAGATTTATCATCAACTTCCTTGATACGAGCTAGGTAGGCTTGTACAATGTGAAAAGAGGAGAAATCCTTCTCACCAAGACCATTGTTTAGTTCTTCAAGGGTAATGTCTCTAAGCGACGGTACAGTATTTCCAGGACGAAGCATTCGCAATGTTGATTTCGCGAAGACGAAGGGACCAGGCGCCGGTGATGTCAGATCTCTTATTTTGCAACGAACTAAGAAGATGGTGTCATTAGCGTTACGCGGCGCGCCGAGCAGCACGTGACTGAAATTTTCTTCCGAAACGTCGACATGGAAGCTCCTGTTGTTGCAAGAGAGAGTGATAGCGAACAGTTGGTCGAGAGGTGATTGGAGTCATTGATAGATCCACGCTTCAAGGGACTCAAGATGAGTCTCGAACCATGATCTATGGCTGCGGTGAGACAGTAGTGCTCCTAGCCCAACGATCCAAAGTCAACGAGCGGTGGACGCGAAAGATTGAAAATAAGCAGTAACAGACTGCGGTGTTTGAAGGGCATGTGAGTGGAGAAAGGTTTTTTGATTCTGCTGATGAGTGCAGCAGGGTTTTCTGTCGGGTATGAACGAGTGCAGAGGTCTTCTCTTCTCTGTCAATAAGTGCAGTACATAATTTTCGTTTAGCTATAAAAGGAAGACCCGTTCTTGCTGTCTTCCTTTGTAAGTATGGTTCTTGATGTTTCTCGACAGTAAGGAGCACGATGTAGCACGCTGTGAGGTGCTCATCGCCACGATATCTTGTGATCTGCAACCCTATTGATGATCTGGGGTAGACTGTTGTAGCTTGCTGCGCGATGGAGGTTGTTCGCTTACCCCTTCCTTGTCAACGGTAAGTGTCTCCGTGGGGGCCGAATCATCCCTTCCTCGTTTCATTCATGCAATATTTAGTACCAATATCTCGTTCAGAATGAGCTGAGTGAAAAACACTTCGCTCTTAAGATGAAAGAGATGGAACCTCTTCGTGCCTGGATAGATACCATCGTTCTTTGTAACCAGGCATGTTGGAGCCTAGGACGAGCAATGTGAGAATTCCTTTTTGTTCGTGGAGCGACTCTGTAACGCTCACTGTCGTAAAAAATGCTTGATCAAGGGATTCAAGTTGAGATTTAACCATAACGCTTTGTACTGGTTGTGTCGCGATTGTTGAGAACCCAAAATCCAGCCCCAGCGAAAAAGAATAGCAGACACGTAATCTGGAGTCTAATCCGTGTTTCCCTATTTTGAAGACCCAATACCACCTGCGGGCGTTGCCCCCTTTGTGCCAAGTCGCCCCAGCTAACCAAATAGTTACTTTATGCTTCGTCAGTATTGATTCATCTCTCTACTAATGAGTACTTACCGATACCAATAAGGCTGACCGTATCGGCGTTTGTGTGCATATGCTGTGACGTCCTTCCCAGCGAAAACACTTCGTCGGAGAGTGTCGAGACCCCATCGAACCTACATGCCATTTGCCATCTAGCGTTCGGAGTTTCCAGTTCCGCCTCTTGGCCTGGGAATGTCGTCAGTCAGAATCGGTACACAACTCCGTTTAGGTGGGCTGAATATTTGACGGTTTGGCACTGGGGCATGATGCATTTTGTGAAGCATGCTGCCTACACGGCTTAAAGAATGAAAATCAACGTGTTTTTCTGACCACGCTAATGAGATAAAATCATAAAGACGCTCCTCTCGGGTCTCTGGATAATCTTCAGGGTCGCTGTTGAGAGCCTCAGGGCAAATAAGGTACCAGCGTCCCGTTTCAGGACGGAGATTTGTGACTCCGAGCAATCCCTCATCGCACAAGGGCATCGCGATTGGCAGTGGTAAAATGTTTGGAATGCAGATGGCAATTATTGACGAAAACCTTTGCCAATCTGTAGCCTGGTATAAAGAGCAGCGGATTATATTACGCGTGTGTTGCCGAGACTGTTGGCCTTTGCGCAGCACTGGTGGACCCTCACTCACAAACACCGCATCACTACCACTACCAACTGGCAGCAGCACAGTTCAGGCTCCAATAAGAGTACTCCCCGCCATAGCCTCAAACTGCAACTGCAACGAGTCCGGTTGCACGCCCGAGTCTCCAGCCTGGTGCGCAAACGGCAGCTGTCCGCAAAGCCTTCCAGCCCCCGCAGGAGCCTCAACCTATACCTGCGCCTACGTGTAAGCTTTCCCTTCCCCTGTCCCACCCTCCTGTCTCCATAGCAAACCCCCAATCAACAACTAACGACAAACCACATTCAGCACACCAGTAGGCCTCTACCCCTCCACCGCCACCACCATAACACAAACGGGCAGCACATGCGGAACCTCAACCAGCAACCTCGCCTGTTCCTACCCATGCTCGCGAAACACATGTATCAACGAAAAGGTATACTCTGCTATTTGCGAGTGCAACTACGTAGGCGAGTCGACGGGAGCGCCATTTACGACTTTTAACGTTGCGTTGGCTCAGGAGGCGACAGATTGTCCTGTAACGACGGCGACACTTTTAACGTTGCAGAGTGCGGTGGCGAGGAGAGTTTTGGGTGCTGGGATCGGGATCGGGATGGGCAGGATGACTGCGTGAGGGGAGGGAAGGAGGTGTATGCGTAAAGAATAGGAGAAGTTGTACTTACCGTAATCAAATCGTTTAACGTAGGTGCAGGAGAGACTTGGAGAAAAGATGCTTGCAATGTATGATTCGTTGGAAGAGTGGGATAAGTATGCGAGGCGTTTGGCGCTCTATGCTATTGACGTTTGTCATGACCTCGGCATTTGAGCAGCTGGAGACCTTTTTTGGAGGAAAGGTATACCACCAATAATCACCTTTCAAATCCAGCAACAACACTTGCATCATGTCGAATCCTAAAACACGACGTTGAAGATACGAAAGAGAACAATGAACAGCTGAGGCTCTGTGAATTCGACCCGAACCAAGAGACCCTTAACTATTATCTCGCCCAGACCCAGTCAGGCTTATAGAATAGCCCTATCATAACTTGCCATGAGAGGTCGCCACAGTGACGTCGAAGAGAAATAACCCTGAGTAAAAGGTTGTGTACCTCATATTGAGCCCATATTGACTCAAGCGAGGCCATCAGCACGACCGAAGGTCCGCCCTGACCTCGCCCATTCTCAGTGCGTTTCAACCTTGAGCCACGCTATTGCGTTTCAAGCCTATAAAGCTTGCTTGGGATATTGTTTCCATCAGTAGTTTCGACTTCGGGTTGAGCCTTGCAACAAGCTCTGGATTGATTCTTAGGCCAGGCTGTCATGTTGGCGGCACAGGTATAGCTTGAAGTCAAAGTGCGAGCTTCGGTCCTGGTGGTCTTCACGTGAGACCCCTTCACACCCTTCGCTTGCGTAGGTACCAGTCCGGCGACGAATTTGGCCGTTGGCATTGTTGGCATTGCGCTTAGAGAAGAAGTCGATGCTGTGGTCACTGGGACATGGCTAAGCTGCTAGGTGCAGGATAACATGGCGAAGGAAACACTACGATTAGAATTGCAAAGACGGGCTCATTGAGTGCAAAAGACGACAAGAAGCGGAGGAACAGAGCTAAAATTAGGACAGGTGTACTTCAAAGATACGCACAGCTATATAAAGATGTTGTAGAATAGGGTCGAAGATTGTGATACGACCTCTCTTCATGGTAGGGATAAAATGTAAATAAAAGCGCGTCTCTCTTACCATACCATCTTGAACGCCAGCGCTCGTCGTTACTTCGTCACACATATCCATCGTATTCATGTACCACGTTGATTTTCATGAACCTACCCCCAGATTTTGGCCGTGACAGCCTTTGTTGCTAGGTATTCCACTCTTCTTGCGTACACTTTCATCATGTGCATTACCGGATCCCCAAAGACCACAGTCCTCAACTCTTGATCACACGTGATCTCTGCTTTTACATCGTCTTCAGCCTGCGCACCCGTATTCTGTTTCTCTCTCAGAACAATCAAACGTCCAGCATTTGACAGTGTTCCTGGTGGAACCTTCCAGATAGGGGCCTGGGCTGGTGCAGCAGGTGCACTGGTCGTTCTTTCTGGCTTTGGCCGAAGCTGCTTGCAAGGCTTCAACGCTGTTCCTGACAGGATGCACTGATTACTAGGTGCGGGTGAAGCGTAGAGATTGAGCAGCGAGCGGATGTATGCTCGATCTGCTCGAGGAACGGGGTCACCCTCATTGATGAAGGACATGAAGAGTGACTTCTTATAGCCGAGAGTAGTAGGTTTGCTAAGAGGGAGAAGGGAGATTGGTGGAGTGCCAAAAGTTACGCAATGAATGCGTTTGAAGCCTGCCTTATGATTAGTAATGCAGACAGATCGTTTGACTCTTCAGGATGAGAATCTTACAGCCAGTGAGAATGTTCAATTCTGATCTTACTGCCTCAGCTAGCATGTGAGCGTACAGTAGACTTGCAACGGCTCCGCCTGCAGAGTGACCTGTCATGAGCAAAGAGCAACTGCTCCGGGAAGGATCCTCTTCCAGGAGCTGTCGAAGTCGGGCAGCAACCGGCTTGATCATCTTACGAGCGACTGATAGGAAGCCGGAATGGCATAGATTCCCAGGATCATCCTTTGCGATGTTAGCCTTGAACGCCTTGAGATTGTTTCTGATCTTACCAAGAAGTCTGTAGGAGCCACTGGAGCTGAATTGAGATTGACCGCCCAGTCCATGAAGGTCTGGCTCCCACGTATCGCAAATACGATGCAGTTCATGTCGTCGATAGGCACTGACTTCATAACCATAGCTTTCGTCCCCATCAGCCAGTCAGCGTTGACCAATGCTTCCCTTTCTTTTCCACTGGGCTTATTATATGCTCTTGTCGAGTATTGTGCGGCGAGGCATAGCAGTGGGTAGGAGGGTAAGTACCTGTTCGACAGGGGTTAGTAATTATTGAGCTTTCTTGAGAATGAGTAGACTTACAGCTTCAACGGAGGAAGATGCGGCGGAAGCTTCGAGTTCGCATAAAGGTTGGCCTTAGCGAAGTAGTTTGTACTCATAACCGCGGAGGAGACGGCTTTGTTGGCACCTCTCGAGATCTCCCTGTTCGTAAAACCCCATCCTCCTCGAAGTCCTGATTGGGGTTCTTCTCGTATGGTCAGGTCTTTTTCGGCCCCGCCAAACTCTTCTCCGTCGATCGAGGTAATGACTGAGTCAAACTTGGAAGATATTAGATCACAAAGAGCTCCATGGGCCACATCTTCCAAGCTCGGCGCCTGCCACCGATCTTGGTTTTCCCTGGCATCTCGATCGCTATTCCCAGGAGCCCTCGAGACCTTGGCGCTCGAGGAGGCATGCTGACGGTAGCCCCACGATGGCGGCTGCAAAGGAGGAACATTCAGATTCGTAGTCGAAGCAGCTGTACGTGGCTGTGGCGGTCGACCGTTTGGTTGAGGAGAGCTTCTGTGATTTGGTGGGCATATAGCAGCGTATGGGGGAGGCAAAGCCAGGTCAAGCTCCGAACGTGCTCGTAGTGGCAGACTGGTGGAGTTACTTGGAGAGGTCGTTGCCGAGAGAAAAGGGGTCTTGGCATGTGCATGTTTCCGCTTCACGCGCTTGTGCTTCGCGGCGACGAACATTGTTCCATCAACTATTCTTCAAGGACTTCCAAGTTTTACAACTCTTTCTTTTGCATATAGCAGTGGAAAACCAGAGGTAATTGCAAATGCGAGGCTCTTGGGCCCCTCCAAGTCGGCCTTCGACGCCTTGACATATGCAAGGCCAAGTCTCGAGCACAGCCTCTTTACAAGCGCCCTTCAGTTCTGCACACTCCAGGTACCCCATTCGTTGACGTTTGCTTGTAGATATGCAAGCTGCCCATGATGATCACGAACTATTGAAGCCCTGCAGATTTTGACTGTCGTATCATACCAATCCGAGGGCAGATGATACTTCGAGTGTTCCACTCAATGTGTGATCCCGCACTTTTCCCCATTGTTGCCCTGCATACCGAGTCCCTGAATTCCCATGGTACATCCGTTTGATGTGAGAACCGGGCCCCCGCAGACTAGTACCGGTCTCACGATAAGTAAATCGAGACTCAAAAGAATTGGGGAAAGGGCGAATTATCCCTTAGATCAGAATTCAGGGTTCGGCATTTGTCTTTAGGCTCGAAGACGACGTCTGCTGCGGGTGCGGCAGACCACTGGCCGCTCATACCTTCCTACAATTACGCCCGTTGCTCCTCGTGCTGCAGGCTCTCTGGTATAATTTTAACTTCTATTCGTGCAATTTAGCAAGCAGCGCAGCTGCTGTTGGGTCAATCTCACGTCTAGCGACCCTCTTCTACATATTCAATAACCTGGATATACAATAGCATGATATTGTACATCATGCCTGTCAATCTGGCCAACCCCAGCCTTTGAAAGCTGGATATCAATATAAGGCTAAGCTCTATGCTCGACTACAAATTAAAACGCTGCAGATGATGCTTCATATAACTCCGATTTCCAGTCCTCTAAACTTCCCCCCCCCCTCTCCTTCCTTCTCAGCACAGAACGTGTCTTCCTATACCAACGGCATATTGCGGCCTTGCCCTCAGCTGCTTCAAGAGCTGTAAGAACCGTCGGCATTGAGCTCTCTGTATTGCACAACCAAATTCTCAAGCCCAGACCTAGATCAAACCCGAGCGATTACTATCCGAATACTCACTATACCTCCAATCCATATAATTACTCTCCGTCTCCCCCGCAAAATGACTCTCATCCAACAGCCCCGAATTTCTGCTGTCCAATAGCCCAAAATTCCATCCCCCAACCCCCTCACTCTCCGGCATATCCCCCATACTCTTACTCCTATCAGCCTCAATCTCATCGCTACCATTACTCTCCAGCCCCCCATGCCTTTCCCCATTAACCACATGCAACGGCGCGACGGTCGCCCTCCTCCCATCCTTCGGTGGCACCATCGGCGGCACATCGGGCGGTCTTATCATGACGACGTGCTTATACCTATAGTTCCCGTACCCAGCTCTGTATTTCTTCAAGTCGATCTCCATCACCGTCACGTCGTGAAAATCTAATTTCCGGAATAAGCGATAGCCGGAGGGTGAGGCTTCGAGGTAGCATTGCAGACGCTGCCTGTCGGCTAGGGAAGTTCCCCATTTTACTAACTGGGCGCCGGCGCCACGGCCTTGGTGGGAAGGGTGCGTGTGGAGTATGTCGAGGACTGTGTTGCCCATCAATTGGTGTCTTTGGAAGAAGTGAAAGGGGAGAAAAAAAAAGAGGAAGGGAAGGGCAGGGCTCACCCCACAGCCGAGGCGCGAAGCAGGCGAAATAGCATTCAAGCCCGTGCTCTTCCGTTCTTGAACGGCAATGATGCCGTCTATTCCCCATTATGCCCCTCCTCGTCCGATTCATGACTTCGTTCCACGCTCTCAGTGCCTGCTCATTCACGCCAATTGGTTTCGAGCTCTTCTCTCCCTCTACATTAACCCATGAATTACTCCTTGGGGCGTTGCTCTTTTCGTTCATGCTGTCCGTATCCTCCTTTTCATTCAGCCCCTCCTCGTCTTCATCTTTCTCTCCTTCCTCGGGATAGACGATCCATTTCGCGAATGCCACAATCTCACCTCTCTCAATATCTGTCGCCTTGATCAACCGGACGGAGGGATATGTCATCGCTTTGCTATAGGAGTCTCGCGTGAACGCCGTAAGAGCAGGCGTCGGTCCCAGGGGATAGAGTGTCTGAATAAGAGGATTGGAAAGAAGAGCGGCCCATTGGATCGTGCTCAGGTATGGAATGTCGCGTAGCTCGGCAGGACCAACGACGAAGGGGTCGGGCATAATCAGTATTGAAGCTGCCGTCGTCGGGGCAGTGGAATGACTATGTTACATAAGTGCAAGCGGTGAGAGGATATGTACAAAAAAATTAGGACAATGAAATATATTTAGCTCCATCATGACGCGGTGGCCCCCTAAAGATGCAATCCATGGTGCCCATAGCTGTGCCTCAGAAAGCAGAAGCTAGGGCTTGGTAGCTGAGTTGCTGGAGGCTGTTGGTTGGTGATTCTGCAGCGCGTTTCAGTTCCATACAGGCTTAGCGCCAGGGTGGAAGCCCTCTTATCTAGCCTTCCATTGTTGTCTTTGTGTGTTCGCTCACAGCTCAGAAACGTGAGCCTTGCGTGTCTGTCTCTATCGTTCCCAAATAGGTGCCTTGGTCAGTATCCGGATTCAACAGGGAATGAGTATAATGTAGATAACCAGGCTGTTTTGAGGTCGAGCTAATGCTGTCATGTCTTCTATGGCCGCCGTTTGCGTCAAGAGTGACTATCGTTGTTTACATCGAATTGCATAGTTGGCCCACAATCGCAAATTCGACAGACAGATTCAATCTATCAAAATGACCAGTTGCCTAGCCCCACTATTCAGTACCATCGTCGTCAAGCGCAAGTACCATCCAAGTCCTCACTAGCTCTCACTACAAGTTTCACGATGCGTCCCAGCCCTATTCATCTCGGTATCTCCACCCTATTCGCAACTATTATACTTTGTGCTCCAATTTATATCGCTAATGCCGTTGCTACCGCCGATCTTCGGCTCAGTTACTATACCTTGGGCCAACCCTGTAAGGAAGGGATGAAATATGAGGCGCTCCCTGAAGAAGTGGCCGAGAGCTGCATGAATGCGCGGATGAGTGAGAGAAGCAGATAGAGCGGACGGACAAGGGCCTGGAGTTGGAATCGCAGTACACATATGACAAAAGTTCTCGTATCTGCTATGCAGACGAGGCTTATGATCAGCATACAGTGAGAGTAATTGAACGATATACACAAGTGCGACTTTGTGGTATGCACGAATGCCACAGACCATGCCGCAGACGCTGTCATTGAGTGCCAGAATGCCCAAATCCAACGGCGAAAAGTAAGACAAGAAGTGAGCGAAAGAATCGTGACTCGTATCATGTATGAACAAAACGCCCAAGATTCAAGACTTCGTCTGCTTCTTAGCGGTGCCAATATGCGTATTGTGTACCTAGGATGGGTATCAGCTGATTTGACCTACACTAATCTGCAATGACTTACCTTGGTAGCGAACTTCAAGCTCGTCAAGGTCTCGCTCAGATGTGCTTGCAAGGGACTGATCATGACGAACATGAGCGTCTTCGAATTACCGCCCAGCGAGTTTTGCAGCAAAAATGTGAGCTGTACGATTCTTTAGCATACTCAGTTCACACGAATACTTGCATCGAGGTACCTTGCTATTTCTGTACGGCACATGTCCACCTTCCTTTCCTTGACCCAATGCACCGATTACATCGCTCAGGCAGCTCAGGCTCTTGTTGATGCTCTGCGTTTCCTTCAATCGCTCGCCAGTAACCCCACTTTGGGCCACCCGCTCGCTACCCGCCAGATCAACCAGATTCAGCGTACCTTCGCTCTTCTCACCGGTGATACTGTTCTCGCCAATGAGTTTCAGGATGAATACCGAGTGACTTCTAGACGATCGCTCGTTAGACTTGGTAGACGCCACCGAGCGGTTCTTGCTTGCGCGATGAAGAATTGACTCCACGGTACCCGGACTGTCCAAGTCTACCGTTGTAATGTCTGTGATGGTTGTCTTGCCCTTTGCCATGTCGTGCCTAATCTCGTGCTTCTTCTTATCGAATTCGTCCGCTTTGCCCAAGAGATCGTTGAGAACTTCGTTATACACCTCGAGGTACGACCCTTCCATTTTGTATTTCCAGCCCTTTTCTTCCAGCGATTTGGCTGTCTGGTAGATTTGATCGGTAGCTAGAGGAATCATACCGTCATTCGCCGACATTGTATACGTCTTGCCAGATCCGGTCTGACCGTAACAGAATATACAAACGTTATAGCCATCCAAAGCGCTTTGTACAAGCTGACTAATTTCGCCAAAGACGTCCTGATTCTTGGAGCGTGGACCAAAGACGCGATCGAAAGCAAACGGGTGTCTTTTAGTCGTAATTGTTCCGAGACTGCTCTTTTCCTCTGCCCCCATCACCTCGACTTCTTTCGAATCGGCCTCATCGTCCGGGTACGAGATCTTGGCAGACTCGGTGCAATCTCCTTCAAGCGATGGCCTGACACGGCAAAACACCCTGATATTGCCTTTCAATTCTTGGACTTGGTTGTGAAGCTTCCTCCGTAGGGTCTCCTCAGTCCTCAGCTTGTCGTTGGCTTCTGCAGCGCTCCTCAATGCAGCCTGCATTCTGGCTTCGAGGTCTGCAAAAGCCTGCGATTGACTTTTGTTGTCCGACTCCAGGAAATGAATGTGGCCCTCAAGTCTTTGTACCGAGCTCTCCAAGTTGACTATGTTACTGGTCAATTCAGAGGCCTTCGTCCGCAGGCTAGCACATGAGTCTCTTTCCCGGTCTAGATCATTCTGACAGGCTCGCATTTGATCCTCCAATCTTTCGAGGCCTCTGGCTTGAATTTCAAGTTCCTTCTGTCTCTCTTGCTGGCTGGTTGCCCCTTCACGGGTTAATGCTTGGACCTCTTTCTGATGAGAAAGCCTTTCATCCTCCAGGGCGTTTTCCAGAGTCCGCTTGAGATCATCAAGTTTCTCATCATGCTCGCGTTTCAATCGGCGGGATTCCCTTTCAGCAACGTGTTGAGCGTCTTCCAATTCACGACGGTGTTCTCGGTGCATATCATCGAGGCGGATGTTCTGGAACCTTTTTGAATCGTCTATTACCTGGGTAGCCGTGTCAAGTCGGGCCTTTACTGCGTCGAGTTCAATTTGTAAAGCAGAATTGTTAGAAGTTAGCTGGGTTCGAATGGCTTCAAGCTCCGTGACTAATGCAGGTTAGCATGGCTGCACAAAGGGAACAGGGAAGTGAAAGTCCAGACGGACGCACTTCTGATCTTGTACACGGCCATCATCTCCTTTAGGCTTTTACTCTCGGTCGTTGCACCGTCCCACTTCTCTTTGAATTGGGAGCACATGTTTTCGACTTCTTCTAGACGGCTGTCGGTGTCCCAGGCTATATGCGTGTTAGAATCTTTGTTCAAGAACTTGGGTAACACTTTGGGGGTTTTCCTGGGGGATTTGCTAGGACTTGGGGTCTCTGCAGGCAACGTAACTCGAGGGGCAAGCTTAGGAATATGAGAGGGCGTTGGGGGCACCTCCACTTCCGCCTTGGGGACAGACCTCGTGGGCAATAGTGAACGCGAGTGTACGACAACAGCTGAGAGAGCCCGTTGTCCAGCTTCACCATTCAGCGAGAGGGAATTCAGTGCGTTACTCAGCGAGGCTTCGCGCTTTAGGGAGGCTTCGCGCATAGAAACTGCATTGTACGGTCTGCCCTCTGAGCTCAAAGTGCAGTTCATCTGAGAGTCATACCGCTTTCTGACCTTGGGGGCATGTATACTTTGAGGAAAATCCTGGGGATTCAAAGAAAATGGGGTCGTACCCTTCCTTTTTTTGGTGGTTCCAGGCTCTTCCTCGTAAACTTCCAACAACGTAGTGGGTCTATCGTACATGGACGTGGGTTTCTGAAGGCGTGAATGCGACATGGCGGATTGGGGTCTGTAAGATTGCGCAGAAGGAGGTCGATTGCTCGAGCCGACGCTACTCGAATAGGAGCTGTTCGAGACATTGCGTAACGAGGTACTGGATGATGGGCGAGACGATGAAATCGAAGATGAGCAGGAGCTTTCCCGTGGTACTCCCGCAATCGAGGTGGCTCTGACGTAGTGGTTGACAGGCCGTGAGCTTGGGGGCGCTGGTGTAGGTCTCGCGGGCTCGCCAGCGCGTTCAGCTAAGGTCTTGCGTTTGAGAGTGTTGCCGTTCATTGGTGGGGCCATTGCTGTGGAGCGAGCATTGACAGATGAGGCGGACATGTCAAACAGCTTCCCTGGCGTAGGAATACTGCTTGGGGGGCGTATGCCCGAAGCAAACTGCGATTTGAAGATCAGCCGGCGTTATGTTAAATGACGGGTCCAGAGCGTACCGAGTGTTCGTTCTGATCCATATTAGCAGTCAAGCAGCTATAGAATTGTGTGAGACATCAGTCTAACATCAGCAAGCCATGTCCGCGGTGTGAGTTCTCATCTCGAGCTTGAACTTGAGGCGCATCATTCAAGATCGTCAAAAGTAAACAGTCGAAAATCGCGCGTTCCTTTTCATGGCCTAGTCTAGCGGCTCCTTGGCAAAGTGCGGTAGATCCCCGAAGTAATCCTACCGCCGCATTCCCGAAGTGCACTGCTTTTGACAAGTCACCATGTATAAGTATGTTGCATCTTAGCTTTTCTTCGGTTTCCATGGCTGGCTGCAATAACCCTTCAAACCCTCTCTCTTTCTCGACACCTTTTTGAGTAGTTGTGAGCTTCGCCTGGGGCGAAAAGATGGAAAAATACTCACAATACAGAGACCGAGGTACCCTCATCGCGACCTGTCTACTATATGCACCTACTGATGCAATCTAGGGTCTGGCATTGCGCCATTCTTCCCCATACAGACCGAAGCCTCAGGGTTCTCTCTGCCCTTCCACCTATTCCTATTCCTAATACGCTTGCCGATGCTGCTTTCTGTCACCTTGAGCTATTTCTTTGTATTGCAATGGCTACCTATTGGCTCCCTGGGAAAGAAAGCTTCCCTGTGGCTCATGCTGGGCGTTCCAGGCATATGGTGGATTGATTTGCAAATCGACGGAGTGAAAAAAGGGTACGTCTTATCTAAGACACAGCTGAACTTCTCATAGGCAGCACTGATCGCATCAAAATCAGCTCCCTTGCAAGACACCACAAAGCACGGCTGCCTCAGCCTGGTTCTATAATTGCGTCCTCGCATACCTCTCCGATCGACGCTTTGTACCTCGCTGCAATCTTCGACCCAGTCTTCACGGTCTCTTATCCCTCCACCCGCCTCGTCCAACGCATCTCACTCTTCCATGCAATCCTTCGTGCCTTCCAATCTCCTCAGTATGACCATCCTCCAAATGCCAAACTCACAGACCTTCCAACTCTCATCCGTCAGCATCCCCACCAAGCTATTGTCGTGTTTCCTGAATGCACAACCACGAACGGCAGGGGTGTCCTTCCATTCAGCACATCACTCCTCACTGCCCCCTCAACCGCAAAGATCTTTCCGATCAGTCTGCGATACACAGCGGCGGACATTACCACCCCTGTGCCAGGAACATACATTGGGTTTCTGTGGAATCTACTCAGTAAGCCCACACACTGCATACGTGTGAGAATCGCGGAGAGTGTGTTCAATACTTCCCAGTCACCAGCAACGAGGAGCTCGACCAGCTCAGGTGACCTGGTCCACGACGATAGAGCCAGTAGTAGTGATACATTGTTAGGCTCTGAGGAGCCTGAGGGTATGAATATTGCGGAGAAGAGAGTGCTGGACAAGGTAGCGGAAGCATTGGCCAGGCTGGGGAGGGTCAAAAAGGTCGGTCTCGGACTTAATGACAAAGAGAATTTCGTAAAAGCATGGGATAAGAAACGCCATTGAGCACGTAGCAAAGGTAGCTCACCCATGTTACGTTGCAAAAGGGGGCTATAAAGTTCAACATTTTCGGCTTCGTGCGCCATCGAAACTGCAACAACACGGGGGACGTACCCCTAGGAAGCAGGCTTTCCAGGTCTACTTACGATCAATTTGTACCAATACGGGGAGCGATAGACGAACATGAGCATGGCAAGTCGCCATTTCAACCTCCATGTACCGTTGAATTTCACCAATTGGCGGATTGTTGCCGTTGGAAGCTGCAACTTTTCGCTCTGCACAGCTTCGAAGTGGGTCAGTAGAAGGCAAATGGCGGTCGAACTGTACCAAAGGATGGGACCTAGCCTACCAAAGCCGTGACTTCCAGCTCTACGCAACTTCGAAATGGACCAGGAGAGGGAGCGATATGAGGAAAGCAGGCTTGGAAAGTCGCAACACCTGAAACATCGTCATATCTCGCTCTAGGTACCGTCCGAATGCATCAACAAAGAAACCATTACTCTTGATTCTATGCGGCCACCACGTGGCTCAAACGATGGTACATAGCCTATGAAACTTGCTACATCCAAGTTTAGGCAGTATCAAATTACACAAATGAAGGGTACGCCGCCCATGGAATGCTGCCTTATCCAGCTCTGCATACCATCCGAATATGCTAGTAGAGGGGCATAGGGCCCTTTTAGAGGGCGTGACTCCTTATCTCGAAGCCTTGTAAACAGCCTCAATCATTGGCCTAAGGGTCAGGTGGAGAGGAAGGATGATGATAGGAAGCCGAACTAGGGGGAGGGAGGCTCATGATGATTTGGGTTGAGTTGGTTGGCCCTGGAGGCTGGCCTAGCCTGAAACAATATCTTCAAACAAACTCCATAGTGCTTGTAATGATGTAGTATGATGACTTTTATATTTAGAGCCTTGAAAAGGTGTTCGTTCTTGGCGCTAGCGCCTAATGCAGGTCCTTGACAGAGATCTTGGAGACTACCTAGGAGCTTAGTTCTTGGGGAAGACACATACGACATTGCACTATAGCCTCTCAAGCACCCGAGATCAGCCTCCTCTCCCATTGACAGCCCGCTGTTGTATGCGCGCAAATGTCAGGCCGCTTCGTGCGCTCGTCGAAGTACCGTAAGCAGACCACCCTGTCCAGGCGCACTCCACGAACTAAGTATCGATGCAGGGCATGTCTTCGGCCGGTCAACAAGAAAGGTGCACCTCTACCCCTCTCGAGGCATTTAAGGTCTAACCCGGCTTGCAGGAGCAATGCTACGATAATTTACGAATCTCGACGAATGCCTGGGACACGAATCTAGTCAAGGTACTTTGGCTGCACTCGTTCACACATTGAGTGTCTCGTAACTCGCCAGTAGGCCAACCCGAAGTACATCTCTGTCAATTGGGAAGCTAGTGGAGGAGGTGCATTCGCGGTCATACCAATCAATGAGAAAGGGCGGTTACCAGAACAGCTACCACTTTTCAGGGGACATACGGCTGTGGTCTTGGATACAGATTGGTAGGATCAGATTCACACGGCGAGCGATACATGGGCTAGAAAAGTCTACAGGAGTCCCTTCAATGATTCGCTGATAGCTTCTGGGTCGGACGATGGCAAGGTAGGGAATAATACCTATGATTGGGAACGGCCAGAGGCTTACCCTTGCAGGCTTTCATATACAAGGTCCCGGAGGACTTTACACTACGGACTGAGGAGGGCGAAGCGGTCCAGGATGTTGCGCCTGTGCAGAAGCTCGCAGGACATTCCAGGTATGGCAACCATAGTCGTTCGCCTAAAGAAGAGTCTCACAGCTGTGAAGGAAAGTAGGCCACGTCCTCTTCAATCCGGCCGCCGAAAATGTCCTCGCAACCTCATCTGGCGACTACACGATTAAGCTCTGGGATATTGAAGCAGGCTCTCCCCGACTTACGCTAAAGCACAACGACATAGTACAGTCCCTCTCATGGAGCGCAAATGGTTCTCTGATGGCTACGACCTCCCGTGATAAAAAGCTACGGATATGGGATGTACGGCAAGAAAAGCCTGCGCACGTTGTGCCTAGTCATCCTGGAGCAAAAAATAGTCGCGTGACCTGGATGGGCGAGCACAACAACGTGGCTACGACCGGGTTCTCGAAGATGAGCGATCGGCAACTAGGACTGTGGGACATCAGAGCTCCTAGTGAGCCAGTGGGAGGATTTCAGATGCTTGATGCCATATCTGGGGTTTGCATGCCGTTCTGGGATGATGGCACGCAGTGCCTCTACTTAGCTGGCAAAGGGTTGGTCGTTCTTTCTTCTGAGTACTGCGCCTACTGACTTTGTCTAGGGATGGTAACATCCGCTATTTCGAATACGAGAATGGCAAATTCGAACTCCTTTCCGAATACAAGTCCGCCGATCCTCAAAGAGGTGTTGCCTTCCTCCCCAAGCGCGGTGTGAATATGCACGAAAACGAAGTCATGCGTGCTTTCAAGACCGTCAATGACTCCTACATTGAACCGATATCCTTCCTGGTGCCACGACGGGCTGAGGTGTTCCAAGACGATATCTTCCCTCCAACATTGGGCTCGAAGCCTGCAATGTCCGCAGGAGAGTGGTTTGGTGGTAAAGAAGGCTTACCGCCAAAGATCGATCTGGCAAGCGTCTACGCCGGCGAAGAACCAGCGGAGATCGCCGCAGACTACAAGCCCACTGCACGAGCTCCGTCGCCCAAGGCACCCTCACCTGTCAAGAAAGCGCCCGAACCCGAACCAGAGGCCACTCCATCAGCGTCCGCTCTCCGCGGTGCCCCACATTCAATGAACCAGCAGACCGCCTCGATCAAGGACCTCGCCTCGAAATTTACCGACGACAAGGAAGACGACGAATCGGGAGAAGAGAGCTCAGACTTTGAGGAAATCGCCAAACCCATCGACCGTTCCGAAGGACACGCCACCCCAGCCGCCCCATTCGAGAAGTCAGAACCAAAAGCCATCTCAAGAGGACTCGGCGATTCACTCGCAACCGTCAACAAGCCCGACGACTTTGAAAAAGCCTCCCAAGTCGCAGCAAGCCAAGATACGAAGACGCAAATCAGGACACAGCAAACCCCATCATCCAAGTCTACAGCCGAAGAGCTGCCCAGCCCCTCGTCACCGCCGCCAGCTAGCAAGAGCACTGAGCAAGTGATGTCCAAGAGCACGGTGCAACAGATGAGCAAAAGTACGGAGCAACCGATTCAAAACTCGCTAGCCGAGATTAAGAGCTTGTTGGAAATACAGACAAAAACCTTGAGTGCGCAAAGTCAGGAAATTAGTAAGTTGACGGCGGAGGTGGATCGATTGAGGTCGAAGTTGGGGGAATAAAGAGGTTGACTGGGAGGTTTTACAAAGCAGGTCTTGTGTTGCATAGATGGTTTTGAGGCGACTGGACATGTCGTTGTTGTTGGTAATGCATAATACGAAAACGGGGTCTGTGTGCGGTCTACTACGTGTTTCATACAGACTCTCGATGTCAATGCACGTTTTTGGAGAAGTGTGCGGATCGAAATCTGCTTATATTGCTTTCTATATTTCCTTGCGTGATTGTTGTGTAATTGATGCTGACGAGGTCAATGATGCTAACCTTAGAGATACGGATGTCTGTGATGCTAATTTTTGTGATGGTGAATTGCTCATGATGCCCATGATAATCAAACCCCTCATGATCTCTGCTCAGCCTCGTGCACTGCGGCTGCGTCGCCGGCATATGCCTCGTTCTTCGCTTTGATGGTTGATAGAAACTCCTCGGTGCTGCTCACACCTCCATGTCATTACCTCTTTTCAGGAATGGGTAAGGGATGGTGTTACAACAACCGACGAGAGAAAGTGTATTTCCTTCCTGATATGCCGTCGGGCTTTGTGGGTGCCTTGGCGTTGGATTTGGATACTTGCGGAATGGGGTTGAGATGTTCCGGCGTGGGCTTCAATATTTGAGAGGCACCGCTGCGTTGTTTTGGCGCAACTACGGGTATCTTGGCAGACAGCTTCTCCGCCTCGCTGCTTTCGGCCTTCAAGACGGGGTTGGGCTTTGGGGTGGTGGTTGTGATGGATTTTTCGTCGGTGCTGGGCTTTGGAAGGCCACCACCCAGCATTGCCCTCGCTTGCGCCTCCCAGCGTGCTAGTTGTTCTTTCTGGCTTTGGATCTCCTGCTCCTTTCCCTGGAGGAGGTTTTGGGTTTTTTCGAGGATGGTGAGCTGTTTTCCCTGTTGGGTGACAGTGTTCCTGCTTGAGTGGAGGAGCAAATCACACACTTCCAACTCGTAATTGAGTTTCTCCACCTGTTCTTTTTTCTTGTTGTAGCACTTTGTCCATTCGTCGTGGAGGTTGTCATAGTCCTCACTGGCTTCGGCCTCGTTTATCTGCAGCTCGTTTTCCAATTCAACGATCCTGCTTTGGCTTTGGCGCACTTCAGACGTGAGAGTCTCGAAGAATGTGAGAGCTTCTTGCCCCGAGTAATTGTCCACAAACAAGCGCGGCTTGGTTTCGAAGATCGGTTCACCGGGTTTGATATCCTTCTTATCTTCTTCCGCCTTTAAAGCGGTCATCTTATTTGGCTCGAGGCAGGGCTTCTTGGAAATGCCGCCAGACTGTGTTCCCTCGGTCGCTTTACGCTTCCGTAGCGCGCCTCCACTCAAGCCTGACGTTCCCTGTGGCATTATTTTGTCCGAAGAGGTATAGGTAGGTGGGAGACAGGGATCGACATAAGTGGGCAGGGCTGGTCCACCCCTGAGGGTGGTCTTCCCGGGATCGGTACATGGTCCAACGTATGGCTGGCCCCAATTGTCGCGACTTGATAGAATTTTGCCACCAGCGTCGAAGTCCCATGACCACCATAGGCCCAATTTTTGGACCGGTATGGACTTCCGAGACGAACGGGCAAAATGGGAAAGGTGTCCCACCTGATCGTCTCTCAGTCGCACATGAAATGGGGGCAAGTTGTCGTTGGCGAGATTGCTCAGGGTGATGCAGCTGTTCCAAGGTCGGACATATTTGCTTTCGCGGCCTAGAAGAATAGTTCGCCCATCCATGTTGTCTGCTCCGACGCGATTAGAAAGCACCCCATCGGCGTTCCAGAGAAAGTTTGAATCGGTCATTGTGGTAGAGCTGTCCTCCTTTTTAGGATCCATGTTATGGAAGAGTGCTGGACTCTTTAGACTTATTAAGAACGAAGTGCTAGATTGTTTGAGGATTTTCCGCGGCGAAGAAAGTTCACGGGGTGATGAAGTGAGTAGGAAGTGAAGCAGACTAGACGCTCAGAAGGATCAACGGCCAAAACTGTTGACGTGACAAAGTCCTAGGCTTGATTGTGAAAGTAAAGGTTCATCCTCTTCCTGCTAATAAGTCGTAGTAGAAGTGTATGCTATTCGAAGTACCTGGTGAACTACGCAGGTGTAGTTGAGGAATGGAAACCTGCTACAGTGGCTGGCATTACTAAGATTGTTAGGAATTGAGAAGTCAGGTGGTGGTGAAATGAAGGAATGAGAAATAAAAAGGCGGATGATGTTGTCGTCAAATAGATGATGTAGATTCAGATATTGTCCTTGAGAGGGGTTTAGTCTTGCAACAAGAAGTAGAGTGTGAAGAAACAAAGCTTGGGTCTATCAACGACGAAAAACATAACTTGGAATCATCCACTTGTTGCATAAGCGGGTATCAAATCTCAGTTGCAGAGGAAGAAAAAGCTCCTTGGTTCACACAGCTATCATTGTGCTATGCTTCTTACCTTCAATTGAAGCTGCTCTAGCTTCAAGGCGCAAAGGACGCAAAAGACAGAGTCTTCGATGGACGGGATTTTCGATTCTTGTTGAAAGTACAGCATACTTTCAGCTCGATTGAATGAGTTGCAAAAAGCCAGGGCGACCACTGTGGACATGACTTCCCAGAAAATCACACTCTCCAGGCAGCTGGAAGACGGGTCTAATATGATCTCGGTCTTGACGTCAAAGCAGGTGGCAGTCTGGTTGGCATCTTGGATACCAATGCAACCAACTCAACGCAAGGCACCCCACCAGAGCCCGTAGACTGATGATCCCACCCTGATCTTTAGGTACTCATTGTTTGATTACGAGATAGCTTGAGCGCTGATAGGCAAATGCTGTCCTTTTCTGCCCCATGTACTGCGATTCTCTGGCAGTCGCCGCTTATTTTGGCAGACACTGGCAACTCAAACCAACAAGGAGTCCATTGAACAGATTGCATTATATCTATCATTTGGATGCGAAATCGAGGGGTAACACCGAAGTCGCATGGTCTAATGGTTATGATTTCTCGTTCACAAATTATGTGGATGATCTCCGAGAAGGTTCTGAGTTCGATCCTCAGTGCGACTAGTCGACTTTTTGGCCCTTTGCCGTTCATTGTGTATCCTTTTTGCATTCTCGTAGCGTTTTATAACGTCCTGTTTTGAGATCCGAAGTTGCTACAGCTCGCTAATCGATTCTTGGCGCGCAAAACAAGTACATCTACCCCTCGTACCCCTTTTTCTACTCACGAGATTTACTAGTACTTACTCTGAAGGTATTGGTACGAGTTAGGAAATGTCCAAGATAGGCAGGCAAAAAAGAAGAGCGAAATTCTGACATTTTTTGGATATTCTACACGTGCTACGTCTGTAGCTTGCCTAGGGCTGCTGCATCCTCCTCGATAGGAACTGGAAGTTTCGTCTATTCTCTTTCCATCTCCCAAACAGGAGCTACGGACCCCATCATACTTCAAGACCCCCTTGCGTTGACATTCACTTCCTTGTACCTGGACATTCCAGCAGTCATATTGAACTCATTGCCTTGGGTCTAGTGGGGAGGGGAGAGGAGAGGGGTTAATCATGTATGGATCTTGGTCAAGAATGCGAATTCTTGGGCAGAATGGCCTTACTAGATGGACTTTTGGAGCATTAGACGGAACGATCCCCTCATAGTTGGGAGATACTACCTTACCCAAGCAAGACGACGTTGCCAATTTCGCACAGAGTGACTCGATGAGAGGATTCTACCTGCTATGACCCAGAAGAAATGGTCATCGAGACGAAATCAGTGAGGAAGATGCCATTGGTTTCCACAGCTTCTCGGATCTCCACGAAAGCTGAGGATGACAGCGTTGAAGATCTGATGCTGATACCGTTCAGCTTGACGAATTGGAGTGCGTTGGCCAGTATGTGTGCGCTTTGGTTCGAGGATCGAGTTTTGGAGCCGTTGCCGAGGGGAAACAATGGGACGTGACAACTGAGAGGAGCTCTCATAGAGGGTAAATAGCCATAGGAGGGATAAGTAAGTATGCATATGCTTAAAAGAGCCTCCACTTCAGGCGCATCGGAACGAAGCCGCTTCGCAAAGTTGCGATGGATGGGAGAAGAGCTTCTATAGGGGCACGTCCCCATCCAAGCGCAAGCACTGTGCTACGACTATACCGTATAACCTGCGATGGCATTCTCATGTTCCCTGCGTTCTCTGCTCTATTACATGAATCCATTGCGTTTTGCTATTTTTTCTTTTCGTTGGATGGAATGTTGTTACCAAGAGGCACCACCCTATCTTGGCTTCTCAGCCTCACAACATGCTCATCTGCCCTGAACCTCCCCCCAAACCCATCCAATCTCTTCGCCCCCTCAACAGCCTACAACCTATCCACCGCAGAACTGACCCTTATTTCAACCCTCAACAACTCCACAGCACCCCCTTCCCCACCCCCTCTCCTAAATCTCACAGTCCCCAATCTGCCACCAGCCTCACGTAATGTAGAAGTAAAGTGCAGCTTCGGCCACGAACTCGAATACAACGCCTGTCTCGATGCTCTCAACCAATTTGTGTACCCACCCACTCGGAGCCTGACGATCGGACCGCGGAGAGCTTTATATGCGCGGTGGGATTTGGAATTGCCTGTTAGGTGGCTGAGCGGTAAAAATCCCAAGCCCCCAGTCAGATTGATGGAGAAGATCTTAACGCAAGGAGCAGGCGACGGCTTTTGCTCATTCGACTTAGTCAAGCACGGGCAAGCGCACTCAACAACCGCAACGGACGACGAGATCGTTTCTGCGGCGACGGCGCTAATAAATCGGTGCGTGCTCAGGGGTGATGGGCAGGGTGGTATTGCGTCGAATATCGGTAAACACGCCTTCAGTCGCGTCCATTTTTCCCTCTTCTATCTCTTCCATGCAACAGGAAAAATCACTAATTGACTGCGCTCAGGCCCCACCAGCGACATAGATCTTATCCTGCGCCCTGACATCCCGCGCAACGTCGAATGCCTCGACGCCGCTCGATACCCTTATGGCGACCATTGCAATGAGCTGGTGCAGAGTATCCCCGCAGCGGTAATGCCACTGATTACATTTGGGCCTCCAAGGATGCCAGGGACTCAGCAGGTCCTACCGAAGGCGTGGGCGTCGAGGCGTAAGTGGTCATTTTTCCTTGTTGTCATCAGAGTTATGTGCTTATTATCGTCAGCTCCCAATGGATGTATTATGGCAGTCAGCGCCTCTAGCGGAGCGGCTGATGTTGTAGAAACGATCACGTACTATGATCTGTGGCAGGCTTTTGTAACACTCAAGGCTATGTGTGTGAGGTATGATAGGAAGGGAAAGATAATCGGGTTGGGGACCGCAGGGAAGATGACTATGGATGTTATTCCCTTCGACATGTAGTGATCAACATGATGCCCTATCTTTAGAAAAATGGAGTCGTGAGTAATGTGATGGATTGAGACAGACTCGTTCGAAATCGTTGATTGACTCTGTTGGACACAAGATGTATCAAGTAAATTTGATCTCTCTAAATAAGCTTGCTCTGACTTGTATAATTGCAACTAGCTCCAGCATGAATTCTTGTAATATGATGACATTGGTCAGTAGATGGCTGAGAGTGACCTCCCTTATTTCTTCGGCATTTCTGACTTCGGACATGCCAGATTCGCTTCGTATACTGCTCGTCTCGCTGCCAACATCTCGCGCGTTGTTCTTATCGTTGAGGCTAATTTTGATCTTGACCTTCTGACGAACCGCATCACCAGGCCCCATAGGCGTAGCAACTCGCCTTGATGGTGTTGACACCATCGAATCTTGCTGCAGTGGTGAAGGTGAAAATGCTCTCGATCCTGGTTTAGAAGGGCTCGGCGAGGGCGAGATCCGGAGATGATTGAGCCGCCCCACCAAAGCAGGTGTAGATGGATCGTTCAGCTGCCTCCCTCTAGGCGAGCTAGATCGAGAACCAGTAGCGGAAGATGCCTCCGACATCAGCCGCTCTGAAATGGAGCCAAGCTGTGGTACGCCTCGAGTGCGCGAGATAGAGGGTCTTGCTGAATCGCCAGATCTTTGAGGAGGATGCATATCGTTGGCCAGAGCTTTGTCGATGTCTTCTCCAACTCTGAAGACACGACGGCGCTCTGCGAGGTATGTATCGAACTCTTGGATCTCTTGACGGAATTTCTCGACTCGTCCAACGAGGCTGTCAAGAGCCGCAAACACGGGAGAAGTAGCGGTACCATGCCGATACGGTTCTTGAAAGGTGATTCTAGTGCCATCAGACTTGTCGGCATGGTCTGCATTCATCTCGTCCCCACTATTGCCCTTGGCTTTCAGAGTGATCGTGTCATCATGGTCAGAGTCATCGAGGCCATCGACTGAAGGTAAAGTTTGGTCCAAGGGAGGCTCGTGCTCGATAAGGTCCCCAAGAAGCCAAGGTTCAAGGCGAGTGTGTCCACAGGAGGCTAATGTTGCAATTGCTTGTGTAAGGCCAAGATTCGTGTTGATGTCGTTCACCAAGAAGTCTTCGAGCAAGGATACCAGCGATCTGACAAGCGGATCCTCGGGTCTTATTGTGTGCGACTGCACCAATCTGGGCTTCTCCTGAACTGGGATGTCTATTACAGCGGAATTTGGCAAAGCTAAAAGGCGGGAGGAGCAGCAGTGCGATTCAAGGAGCGTGCGCGCATCTTGAAGGTGTGCTTCGTGCTCTTCTTCAAGATCATCATTGTCCATAAGATCTTCGATCATGGAAAACAAGACGCCGGTGTCCCTTTCGTGAGCCTTTGAGGTACGAGATGGCAATTCTTCAATTAAGGGCTGAGTCTTGACTATTGATGAGACGGCATACTGATGCTGGCTCCGGAGAAGAACAGATACTAGGCGAAGCGAAGCCGTGATTGTCTGCTGGTTGCGGGACAGCAGACTTGTCAGAACAAGATCGACAAGCGTGAACAGATCTGGCATCGGCTTTTCTTGCCCTTGAGCAAGAGTGGTGACCAGTGTCTGCGATTTTCTCTGTCTCGCCAAAGTTGTCGGTCTCGCTGGCTTAGTATCTTCCTCGGGCTTATCGGGAAGAGCTAGAAGATAGTGTAGCGTGATTTGCAAGAGGTCCGCATGATCGATGGATTCGACGATGCACCTCAAATAGGTCAGGACAGCAACAGAAGACCCACCGTCGATATCCGAAGACTCGACAAGCGATGGATAGCTGCATAATATCGTTAGTAGGATGAGTTCACTCGTGCAGGGGGCCTACTCACAGTAATTGCTGTAAGAAGAGAAATTTGAAATGATCGAGCAGAGACTGTTTGACATCTTCCGAGCTGCAATGCTCCAGGACATCTTGCCAAAATACCAAATAGGAGAGGAACGTCGCCAGATGAGCCAGGAAGTCTGCCGAGGTAGTCATCTCTGCTTCCGGAGGAGTTTGCGGTCGAGGAGCCTCCGAAAAGGACATAATCGCTGGTACAGAGTCTTTTGCGAACGACAAGACGAGCTTCCTGCTTAGCTGGCTGTACAGCGCTCCGAGACCGCTTGCCATCAAAGTCGCCAGATCGCTCTCGACGATCCATTTCTCCAAAGCCTCCGAGTGTACCGCAGACTCGATGATGTAGAGTAATCCAGTTCTTGCAAAGTCTCCCACCCTGCCCTCATGATGCACGTAGTCCAACGTCAGGTAGAAAAGTGGAAAGACATCCTTGTCTGCTCGGGAGCTCGACCCGGTCCCGTGCTGTGGCCCTTCCGGTTTATTTGGCCTAAACCATGTTGGAAGTAGATTTGGCTCAAGCCGTAACTTTGCAGCGATCCCAAACAGAACCTCCACAATCCTTGCCTCCGTATCGATCGAAACCATCAGTGATCCTGTAGTTGAGACTTTGCTGATAAAGCCAATCATGGCGTCTGCGAACCTCTTTTCATGCAGGAATTCCACCTCCTCGCTCTCAATTAGAATCTTGAAGATATCGATGGTCTCGCGAGTGATGGGTTCGTTGTAATAGCTTGCAGCTACCTGACCGAAAGTGGCGTATATCTGAAACGTAGAGACATGCCGTGCGCACAGATGAGGGACCGGCGTATGCGACTCATCCTGGAGTATCTTGTGTATGCTTTCCAGGCATGCTATGGTGGTCTCGGCTGGGACATTTTGTTTGCTTGAGTTCTTCCTGCGCCATATTTGCTACTATGTAGATCAGCAGAGCTCCGTACACCTGGTTAGATCTGAATACCTGTAGCTGGTCATGGGCCTTCTTGAAGCGAATCAAACGCTGCTGGGGTCGATTGGAGCTGGCGTGACTAGTTGGAGAAGCACTGGCCCCTCCTACGAGTTTGGAGAGCTAAAACAGATCTTTAGCGCGCACATGAGAGGGACATTGGTACCAGAGACTCACGATGTCCATGGGACTGGCAACATCGGTTGGCATACAGTGTCAAGCTCCCGTAGAGAACGCGAAATCATGTCACGCCTGTTGCGTCTGCCCTTTGCGGTTAGACTCGTCCTGTATTTAAATGTGGATTTACCTCAACACCTCAGTACGCCTATACATCGAATGTTGTATTATATTTCGACACTCATTTTCTAATTCAATCAAGATAAGTCTCGAGCTTGGCATGGTAACTTGCCACTCAGTCCTGCCATTGCTGGGCCCTTGCATGTCGTCTTTTCGTCATTCAACGTGGGCAAAGTCTGCCACAGGGCCAGTCGATCAACAACTCATACATGTCTCGTATCAATACAAGGGCCCGATGTTAAAGCCTATCGAGCACTACAAGCAAGATCCAAGAGCAAGACATGCTTCCTCTCAGCAAGCGCACAGCCTGCAGCTCAGGTCAATGCATTGTTATCTAATTCCTGCCCATGAAAATGCAAAATAGCAAGCACCTTTTGCAAGCACCAATCCCAATCCCTCTCCCACCTAAAAGTCATCGTCTTCCCTCTTCTTCCTTTTCCCCGACCCCTTCTTCTTCTTCGACTTTCCCCCCTCAGCCTCCTCACTATCCTCCTCCTCCTTCTTCTTCGCCGCCGGCGCATCCTGCACCTTCGATATAATCTCCGCCAAAAAATCCAACTGCTCATCCTTCTCCACCGCCTGCTTCAGATGCACGGGTGTTACGCGTTTCGATCCCTTGATACGAGCTTCGGCAGCCGCTTTGGTGACGAGTGAGATCATGAAGAGCTCGAGTGCTTTGGCTGTTGTGTTATATTCACGTTAGTACATGCTGTATCTCGACGCTCATGATAACAGGGATGGAGAGAGGAGGGGGAGACTCACAAACAGCAGTAGGTGTAACCTGCGCCACCTTCCCAACATCCTCATCCGCCTGCATAATACGCTTTATCCTCGCGACCGGAAACTTCGTCTTCACCTCTATCCCCTCTTCCACGCCAGGCGCCGGCTTCGCACACACTTCCGCCTCCGTCTTCATCTTCTTTGACCGCCTCCCCCCGCTCGCTTTCGCCGTCGTCGAAGGCTCAGGCGCGAAATCATCGTCTAAAGGGTCGACTTTCGCGCGTCCCTTTCCGTTTGCTGGAGGCATTACGGTTGATTGTTGGTAATGTGAGGGCTGTGGTGAGGTGAATTGGAAGGGGTCAAGGTTGGGGGGTTGTTGGTAGTGTAAGGTATCGTATTGCGGTTGTTGAGGTGGGTAGTAGGCGGTTTGATGGGAGGAGAAGGGATCTGGTTCGTTGTATGTTTGGAAGCCGGATAGATCAGGCGACTGAGGTGCGTATGTTCCGAACTCGTCGTCCATGGCGAGGAAGCGTTTGCTTAGTAAATTGAGACAGCGCTAGTGCGGCCTGATCTGCTTCACTCCTTGCAGTAGTGACTCGTGTACGTGCTCAATATCACTATTTATTTGTTAGGGCTTGTTTGTAGGGCTTCGTTGTGCAAGTACTATGAGTTATGCAGTACTTGCACAATTTCTCGAGTTCGGTTCCGCGACTTCTGGCGGGGGAAGTTGGAACCTTTATCTCCTTGAGCGCAAAATGACTGGTCACGCTAAGCAGGGCTTAGCGGCATAAAACCTTGTCGATCCCTGTTTGCGGGCTACGACTGCCTGCCTAGATTTCTGTGTTACTCGCAATACAACAATGTTGAATGATGATAGAGCTACGCTTGAGACTGTGACCGGGCTTTTAAGTTGGGGCGGAGAAGATGGGGAAAGCTTGTGTAACTTGAATGAAGCCTCACGTATACGCGTAGATGGTTCCATTGCAGGGTGCGTAGGCAACTCTGTTGGATTTTTAGTGCAGTCGATGACAGCGATTACTTGATCTAATCTGACAACGCCTTGTTCCGTGCGTTGTCTGATGGCGCCGTCATATTATGCCATGTGCACACCAGCTCCGAAAACCTACACACATTTTGACGCCCTTTCGTCACATTCATAGCCCCTGAGCACGAGCAACCATCCTATCAATCAGCTTCTTTTCCTCCTCATCATCCTCGCTTGGCCAGTCACCCCAGCCATACTTCTGCAGCTTATCGAGGGTCTTTGTCTCTGCCCTGGCAGTGTTCTTGGGGGTGATCGCGACGAAGTAGGGATTGCCGTCCATGTCGAGTAGCTCAGGGTAAGTGCCATCATCATCCCAGACGGGGCCATCGTCCTCTTGCTCTGTAGTGCCAGCCACTACACTATCCACTCCTTCCGCTATAGTCACATCCTTTTTCCCTGCTCCAGCCTCATTTTTTTGAACATTGTCCCCACTTGTCGTTGCTGGCTTGACTAGCTTTCCCTGGTCTCGGAGTTAGCAGAAACACGTAGGACTGTGATCATCTACCCACCTGTGTCAGCACGGAAATTGGGGCCTGACCATCCTTACTGACAATCTTGATCATCTTGGAATAATCATTGTCGGTTTCGAGCAGCACAGAGGTCTTGTTGATTACCATAGTGAGGTCGTGTGAGAGCAGCTGATACTTCCACATGCCGCCTTGATCGTCGACTGGCATATCTGGACGTACAGTGGATTTGAGGTAGGATAGCTCAGACTGGATGACTTTGCGGAATATATCATTGACCTCAAAAACGGTAGCCTTGAGGGGTAAATTGATCTAAATCGTTTCAGTCTGAGGGTAAGCAGCCCATGATTCGTGGCCAAAAACGTACTTCCATCATCTGATTGAGACCGGTCGAGTTTACCCATACCGTGATATAATTTGGTTTAGGCTTAGGATGCTTGAGCTCAGTAAGCTCCACGACCTTCTCGCGCAAAGTACGACGTTCTTTCTCCTTGCTAGCGCGCTTTAAAGCGACCAATTGTTGGTCTACTGCCCTGGTAGCGGCAGCAATGACGGCGGGGTTCTCTCTCATTTGCTGCTGATGTTGCTGAAATTGACGCACGCTATCGTGCATATCCATGGCTGCTTGAACGAGATACGCGTCATCTTCAGCACCATTCGGGTCGAGATGGTCGTAGCTAAAGCTCGAAACGATCTCGTTCATGTCGGGAAACCCCATGTCGAAGCCGATTTCGCCCATGCGGAAGGCTTCTTCTTGTTTCCATATAATCACATCTTGGACTGTTACCGCTGACTTGGTATCGTTTACTTGCATACTTGATCGTGGATTGGAAGCCATATTTGTCGGTTATCCTTGATGTGCATGAGATTGATGTTGTCGAAGTTGATATGGACGGTTTCTTGGCTTGGTGTCAACCAAAGAATGGCGCTTGTCCATTCATCATCGCGACGTTGTGACGACTCAACACCGGTGATTTACCCATCATTTGGGAATCCGATGCCAAATAGACCTAGCTACGGTAGATCTCCAGGGCATGAAGCCCGTTCCTAGCACTCCTGCTGGGCTACCCACCCCTACTCGTACCAAAATTCGCCGCCCTCGACATCTCAATCGCCGTCTCAGCCGCAGTCCCAATCTCAATGTTCTCTAACCCCTCAATGCCCCGCGGTCGACTCTTGCTTCGACTACGGCTTCTGGCTCTCATCTTCCCTTTGACAAAACTGCTTACACTCGCTGCTCTCCTCCGTTTATTTTCATCAAGTGGGTTGGGGCCGCGCTCGAGCTCCTGCATCTTTCGCGCGCGTTTCTGGTTCAGAAGGTAGAGCCAGGTGATCACTGAGATGAGGAGGAGGGCGGCGATGATACTGGCGGCTATAACACCGGATTTTTGGGAAGAGGTCCAGGTAGTCCAGCTGGAGGGTTTCGGGGCAAGGAGGACGATTTTTGTGCCTGGGTCGGATCCGGCTGTGGGTGTGGGCGTAGATTGGAGGGTGACTGTGGGGAGGTTGAGGTTGGATGATGACATTGCGAGAAGGAGCCAAAAAAAGATCAAAGTGGAGATGGTTGACTGTTGCGTCTGCGAAGAGTCTGGCACAATTTAGAACAAACGTCAGGTGCATGGCGTCAGAGCGGGGAACTTCTTCCGTGAATGCTATGACTCCGCGGCAATGAGAATTTGCATGCTACCTTCACTGTCCCTCTTTGCCGAGACCCCGGTGTAACCTCTTTTGTACCTCCAGTCACTCCATCACCTCGAACGCACACCTCCTCATGACCCTTCCAACTTTGAACTTAGCGTCGCCAACTCCAAACTCTCGGCCCTCCTCTTCGCCAGCTTCGCCATCCTCCTATCCCTCCTATCCCGCAAGACTTTTCCCCACGTGAACCACAAGATAACAAAAACCACCGCTGATCCGACAAAGGCGCAGAGCAGGATGGTGCCGACGGCTGAGTTGCCTTGCATGGGTCGCATGGTCAAGAGGCTGAGGGAGCGTGGAATGTCCTAGAGAGTGTTGAGGCTGCGAAGGTGGTTATTGCGGACTAGGAGACAGTACAGATGGGAAAGAGAGTCGAACTTTATTGAACACAAGTGAGGATCGCGGAGCGGATGTGGTGGAAGGAAGAGGTGTCCGTTGGTCGAGCTGACGGTATTGCTGATGCAGGGTCGCCTTCTAGGCGTCCGCTTGCCAATACTGATGTGATGCGAATCTGTTGACAGGGTGTGTAGAGTGGACAACAGAGAAGTGGCTTGCTGTTACAGTATGGGTTTCTGTTCGTTGTTGAGAGCGGAGGTGGGAAGTAATAGGTTTCTTGGCTGTTTGGATTGTTGACAAGGTTGCCTGATTAGTCCTTAACACCACTTCGCGATGACCACCTCCCCACTATTCTGTCTCACCAGCATGACCTAACCTCAGTACCGCACCCTACGCTGACTGACTCGGATGCGCCACTCCTTCCAGAATCCACTCAATTCGATCAAGTAGCAAATCGTGCAACGGCCTCTGCTTTCCCAGCTCCAGCAACTTCTCAAGCAGGCCCTTACAAACATTTTCCTTCGCATTTCCCTTTCCAGACCCCGATCCCGACGCAAGAGTATCCCGACTCATTAAGACCCTCGCAGAGGATATGACACGCGCCAACAGCGTGTAAACTTCTGGCTTGGAGCTCGGCCTCAAGGCGCCATCGATATGATCTTCGTATGTTTCGATAAGATGGGTAAGGCCGTCGATGGTCCATGCTTCAAGGGTCGACACTACGGCTAGATCCCACGCATCAGGATGTAAATGGACGGCTGTAGTAGCCCATTCGTCGGCTTCGCGTGCAGTATCAATGTAGAGATTTTGCTTTTCTTGCACAAAAACCGCGAGTTGCGGCTTCCGTGCCTGTATTGAAAGATGGACAACAGGACGGGGTTGGAAGACCCCTTCGCTATCCTTGTGGTCGTCACCACGTCTGCACATCTTAGCGCTGCGCATCGTTTGTATTCCAGCCAGCCTCTCGACTGCCTCGCGCCAGAGCTCCTTTGATGCCCGATAAAATTCCTCGAGGAAGCGAGTGAGTCGGCGCTTTGCAGCAGGTGGTGAAAATGAGAGGCTGGTGGCACTACGCGTGCGCTTTGACACTTCATTTGAGATTAGCAATGATACTGTTCTTGCCCCTTGATCTCGCACATCCTCATCGTCGTCAGTCAAAATGTCAAGAAGTGCAAGGTAGACTCCTAGAAGCTCAGGTGAAGATTTCTGATGGTCTTCAAAGATGCACAATTTAGTAATGAAGGCCAGCAGTGAGCGGGCTGCCGCCAGCCTTGTGCAAAGCTCCTGTAGATTCATTAGTATCCAGCCCCGCATAATCACTAATGTTTACTCACTGATGATTCAGACCCTGCTAGGAGCAGCTGACGAATCCATCTATCCAGTTCTTTCCGGAAACCCGGGCGTCCATATGCTATGCCAAGAAATTGTCCGCCTAAAGCAAGCTCAATATCTGCATGTCTAGGATTGTGCGGAGGACGAGATGCTTTTAGACTCCATGTCGGACGCATCAGGTCGGCCGCTAAAGAGAGAAGGATTGGAGAATTATGTCGAAGGATGGCTGTTGTTCCCTCATCTGACATATTTCTCCTAGCCTCGTCCAAGACCAAGACTGTTTCGCTTTCGTCCCTTGAAAGTCTCGCACGACCATAAGTGACGTTGTTCTTGCTCAATTCCCTCGCATGAAGATCGAGCCACATACAGCGCTGGAAAGCGTCGTTTTGGAGAGCCATGATAGGACCCCTGACCTTGTGCGACGAGTCAAGAAATGGGTTTTTACTGACAAAGCGAGCTTCAGAAAGCATACCCTGTGCTACTAAGCCTGTTCATAGAATAATTAGAGGGCTTATTAAGTAAGTTGTAGATTATTTAGCTTACTGCCAGATTGGAGTAGGACCTTGAACAGATCAGCCCGAATGTTGAGAAATGCAGCGGTTGTGACGGGACAACGGTTCGACACTACTATAGCCCTCCAGGAGTCCCTAAGCAATACCACCATACTTTCATAGGTATCTAGCATCCTGTCAGTGGTCCGATCATGACTCCATGGTAGTTCAACTTACGCAATATTTCACCAAAAAGTGGAACCTTAGCTCGAGCTATCAAAAATTGCAAGCAAAGCAGTCTCCCATGCAATGCGTTTTGTGAAGACAAATTGGGGTGAGTGAGGATATCCTTAGCCTCCTCATAGAGATTTTGGTCTCCGAGGATGTAGCTTAGAGCTTTTGCAGCCTTTTCGCGGATAGACCAATCCGGAGATTCTGCATGACGGAAAAGAGCTTCTGTAACTTCAGCTTGATGATGTAGCGGGATGCCTGATCTTTCAATGATCTCCAGAGCTGGAAAGATCTTGTGGGCTTGCGCTGATGGATGACCATTTTGGGACGATCCATGTTGAAGTAGTCTCAAAACCAGGATCGGTATGTTGGGATATTTCTCGTACACTAATTGTGACGACTGCCGATGAGAACTGGTGACTTTGGTAGACGCCGTGTCGGTACCGCCGTTGAGCCGCCGGAGCAGAGCTTTGAAAAGCATAAGACCACAATTGCGTATTGCCCACCTAGGCATATGTTAGCATAAACGTAGGTTCAGATAGATAGCAGATGTCGTACACGTGGCTTTCCAGACACGAGACTGCAATCTCTATAGTATCAGCCATGTGTAACTCTGTGCCAGATCCAAACTGTGCATCCGTAAACACATCCTTCAGGCAGTTCAAAGCGTGCACTTGAGGCAAGGGGGCTCCTTCGAATTTGGGATCGTAAATGGGGTCATTAGCTATGGCTTGTAGGTCATGGACAACGTCGCTGAAGGAGGCTTCACTTGGGTGGGCAGCAAGGATCCCAGTAATCATTGCTGGTATACCTGCTGACCGTCGTGTGAGGGCCGAAGCGCTTTCTTGTATGCACTCCAGAGTACGCTAGAGAAAGTGAGTTTCAGCGATTTGAGACGGTTGGTAAGGATGACCTACTTGGTACCAGTCCCATGGCAGATTGGCTATGCTTTGATTGCTTGATTCTGCGCATGCTGCGCAACAGGCGGCAAATGTATGTGAGACAGTGGAGAAAGCTCCGCGATGGCGGAGAACAGCTAATTGGGTGAAGCTAAGATTCCCAATCTGTAGGAGGTCGTTGTGTTGTAGACCATGCTCTGATGGAGATGATGGACTGTACCCTTTGTTCATGAGGATCGTGTTCAAGAGTGAGCTAGCGGGTAATATTAATAGGGTGAAAGTCTCGGCTTTCCGTTCAATTGATTTACCTCGACTCTTTTAAGGCCCTCCAGCAGAACGATAAGGTGTCTGTTGGTCCCAGATCGGTGTCATGGACCTCGTCGTCATCCAACGCGTGTCCTTCCGGAGCATCGAAACACAAAACATTCGCAACGGCTACCCAGACGAAGCTGCAGACCAGGAAAATGCGTTGGTTGAAGTCTTGCCATTTCTCTAGCTTTAACGACGTAGACGCATGTAATGATCTGAAGTAGTCAGGGCGGCCGGCAATGTACCTACAAGCTGCGTCAGCTCTCAGTATCGCTTGACATGGGAAAGACAGTCATACCTCAGAGCAATGAAATGTCCATGAAGCGACGCACAGCCAACTGCCAACGATAAGTCCCGTGCTGCAACTTTGACCTCGTCCTCCAAAGCGGACAGAAGATGCTCCATTATCAAGAAGTTACAATCATACCATGCAGTCGGCTGATCTAAAACCAGAGTGGAGCTGTAGAGAAGATTGTACAACCTGCCGACTCCGTCGGCATGATCTGCACGGCCAGTGTTTGCTGCTTTAGACTCAGCTCTCCTCAGAGCACTGTGTATCACACCGTTGGCACCGCGACAGAGTTTATCTTTGCGTTGGACTCCGGGTTCATCCTCGGTTTCACCACTTTCACTTGGAAAATCAGGCACAAGGTTGAGTTCAAGTTCTATTTCGAGGACTTCTGCAGCGATTTGACGTACATCGTCAAACGGGTCCAGTAGCAAATCGGAAAGCGGTCTTACGTGCATACCGCGGCGGTTTGTTTCGGCTGAGGCCCTGAAATAATTATGGTTGACCTTTGAATTAGATGATCGGCCGGCTAATTCGCCATCATGAACGGCTTGAAGTATCTTCAATGCGGTAATGTGGCTCTGATACGAGGCTGTGGGCCGCAGCTGATCAAGAAGGAACAACAAATAATACCTTCGAAAAGCAAGATGCGAGTCTAGCTCTTCATGTATGTCGCTTGCGGCATTTGTAATGTCTGTCGCGGTGCCTTCAATGCCGCTTTCAATATCGTGCTCTTTTGGACCTAGTTCACGACTGCACCTCAAAAGAGAAATGGTGGCCCCTCTGAGCCTGAAACAAAATCTCTTCATTAATGCAACGAATTCGTTCCTTGTTTTCGGATTGACTTCAACGTGGAAATAAGGTAGACATACTCGCAGTCGGCGAAATACTTCTGGAGAAAACGATTTGGTAGAAGTTGGGGAAGACACCAGTAAAGATAGCGCTGCGATACGCACATTCGGGACCGCATGCTCGAGAAGTTTTATGCCAACGAGCTCTGAATCAATCCGTACGCTTTGTATAGGAGTCGAAACATCTGTGACTTCGGTTTCTTCTTCCAAATCCTCACCATCAGACTTTTCCTTGCCCTTTTCATGCTTTTTCCCTGCGTGCTCTGATTTAGTCTGTTCTAAATTCGAGCCAGCTCCTATTCTAGCTATCAGCAGACATAACTGGACATCGGCAACCTCGTGCTTTCCAACGTTCCCATGCAGAAAATCGTAGACAGGCAACGTCTCCAAAAATGCATTTGTGTTGGCAGCACCAAGACGGAGCAATCCGGGTAAGATGTGGTTCTCATAAACCTCTAGTAGTCCAGGGCGTCGCCTAAGAGCTTGTTTCACTGGATAGATCCACAACGGCTGTTGGCTGCTTGATGCACGAGTAGGTCGTTTTTTCTTGTCCGCATGAAGGGATTTGAAGAGCGTCAGAAGAAAGCGGCCTACGGCGGGTGCACAGTCAGGATACTGTACCCAGTCAAGAACATGAAAGACAAAGTCGTCTATCAAATCTATCCATTGCGCCGGAGGAAGGTCAAAGACGACAAGCCCTGATGCCATGGAAGCCTGTAGCGCCTGGATCTTTCGGGCTTGTCGGGTAGCAATGCTAAGGATCTCGTAAGCATTGACAAGGCGTTGTTGGATGAAATGCTCCAAAGCTTGGATCGCAGGTTTGACAGATGATATCCTTTCCTGCTTGCGTATCGCTCGGGCAGTGACGTTGACGACATGCTGTGTCAGTGTACACACCTCCTTCTCTGTAGAGCAGTTTGAAAGTAGAGTTGTTAATGTCAGCAAGAGCCTTCTGACAGGCTTAGCTTTATTGCTTTCTGATTTCTGAAGGAAGATCTCAAAGGCTTGAGCCCACAAGGAAGCTTCAGAGCAGAGATCACGTAATTGGAGAGCAGATGAGGTACCACATCGCTCCAGAAAGCCGCAGAGAGAGTTCAATGCGGCCGATCCATGTTCCGGGGAGAGTCTCGTAGAGCCTGCAGTCCGTAAAAGATCTTGGTGTAGTGACCGTACACTATCCAGAGCAGAATCTTCGATATCTACGCAGTCCTTTGGAATAAGCTTCGCAAGAGACTTGCTTAGCTGACGCAGTGAGTCCTCAGATAGGATGCCGTCTTCGTTGATGCCGTTGACGAGGCCTGGATGTTCTTGTTCGTCGTTGAGCTTCATTATTTGGGGCTGTGAAAGCCATCATTGATTTAGCGATGGCATTCAGCTGATCCAATACTTGAGTTACACACTGTAAATTCCTACAGACGTTATGATTGAAATTGATTGGACAGAAAGAATTCTAGGAGGTGGAGGAAATTCAATAAGTCATGTCCGAAAAGGGCAATTTTAACCGTCAGGGAAATCTGCCACGATTAATAATTTTTGGCCTCATCATTCAACTGCAAAGACCACAGCGCGTCACGGCCAGCACCGTTAAAATCGTAGCTTACTTGACAGCATCAAGATGTCCCTCTGGGGCACACTCACTGGCCAAAAGTCCTCCCCGCCCTCCTCTACCAGCTCCTCGTCCTCGCCCGCCTCCAACGACCGCTCCTCCTTCACACCTACCGCCTTCGACCCATCTAGCGCCCAAGATGTCTCCTCATTCCTCGGCGATGCCGCACTTCCAGATCCCTCACAACTACATCCCCTAGCCGGGCTCAACCAGCAAACCCTCGACTATCTATCTCTCGAAGAATCCGCCCTCTCAGACCTCCCAGGCTCGCGGTCCGCCCTCCCATCAAGAGGATGGTCAGACGATCTTTGCTATGGTACCGGCGTCACATATCTGTCTGCGCTTACGTTGGGTGGAACATGGGGTATGATCGAGGGTTTGAGGCGATCACCAGCTGATGCGCCGCCAAAGCTACGGTTGAACAGTGTGCTGAACAGCATGACAAGGAGAGGGCCGTTTCTCGGGAACTCAGCAGGTGTAATTGCGATGGTGTATAATGGGATCAACTCAACAATCGGCTACTACAGGGGCAGACATGATAGCGCCAACAGCGTTGTGGCAGGGGCGTTGAGTGGGATGCTCTTCAAGAGTACGAGGGGGATAAGACCGATGTTCATAAGTGGTGGGATTGTTGCCTCAGTGGCGGGTGCATGGGCGGTAAGACTATAGATCCTTGACCCTAGAGGATGCAGTTTGGAGACTCTGAGACTAATTTGGGTGGATCATAGATCGCGAGGAGAACCTTGTTCTAAAGAGGCAGAAGCTGCTTCTATTGGTGGCTCAATTGAACACCCTCCACATGACTACAGTCTGAAAAGACTGATTGTATTATCGACTATTGACTTTTAGCGCTTCTTGCATGGGCATGACAGATCTGCCATTCAGCATGGGAGTTCCTCTCGGCCTCAACTCTTCCCTCCTACATCAAGTGCTTTATAAAGGAGCCATGTAAATATAGAATCGCATTGGGAGCGTGGAGTCTTCGTGGACCGGAGGCTCGTATGATACATCGATATTCATTAAGGACAAGTGCAAGATATATGATGACCTGTGAGCAAACCGAACCATCATGACTTGATACTGATGTAGCCCGCATTAAGTTGGTAAATTGCTTCATCTCGACAACTATTGCCCTACTACTTGATACGCCTCTAATGTGCCTCTCGAATGACAACCGAGTAGGAATGTACGGCTCTCTACGATCGAACTCGAGGTCTAATTGTGTGGCAGGCCGTCTTTTCGTCCGAAAATAGCCCCTATCCTACCTCCGAACAGCATGACACCACAAAAAACAAGCACAAGCCCCGACCGCCAGCATGGTAGCTTGTACGAAGAAGTGTTGTCTGGATAATTCAAATTCGTCATCAAGATGGTTTATATGATTTGATAGAAGACCCATAATTCATGGGCACTGTGGTCTAAGTATAAGACACCTCACCTGCAATCCCCGCCATTTTAGGGGTACCCGACGAAGCTGGGTGGGTGAGAAGATGTTGGCTCGAACCCGACCATTGTCCTAATGTTTTTCTTTTGCCTCTTATGCTTCTAGACTTTTGGCTGTTTATTCCGATACTTTCTTGCGCCTTTCGAACTCCTCGTTAAGGTGCCTGCGGTGGTGCTTTGCTGAGTGTATTGACCCTTTTCTACGGTGCGCCATTTCGTTTTGATATGAAGGTATTCACTGTGTCGTGAGGGCCTAATCGGGTCTAGCGGGAAAGTTCTGTGTCAACATGGACCCTTCACAGCCCTAATAACTCAAACAGTAGCAGGTCCCACCATCCTCCTAGCCAGCATCCTCTTCTCTACTGTTGTGTTTCCTATGTTAGATCTTGTAATGGATTTTGGTTCGATTCTTGTCATGTCCGGATATTCATTCTGAAGCTCAGGCGATTAGATCTTCGCATCAGGGTTCTGCTTGCGAAACTCGGGAGCCTTACTTATACGCACTAGTATCACAGCTTCTGCCAGAAACCTCCAGCTCTCTGCGCTCCTTCCAGCCTTATCAGAACCCAATGCAGTAGAATTCCGCCACAGCTATCCCCACCACCAAGCCAGCAGCCCTGCACAAATCCCCCTTCACCACAGCAGCGCCGATGGTCCTGGTGTTTGATTATTTGGTTAGATGACTTCGATGTGCCAGCGAACGGTCTGTGGAGAGGAGCGGTGGAGCGTGATAGCGAGCATATGAGCCTTCCTGCCAGCTGCTTTCATACTCTGCTTCTTGGATCTTTATGACGCCCAAAGTGCACGTTGGACACTCAACGGCTGGGTAGACTGTCGAAAGCTTTGAGGAGCTGTAGCAGAAATTCAGGCTCATGTGCAACTTCCTCCACCACTCATATAAACGAGAAACATTGGACGCGATGAGAGAAATAAATCTGTCACTGCCGTCTTCAACAAGAAAGACAGGACTGCCTGTACAATGCAATGCTCCCTATCCTGCTATTCCCAAGTCCACGCCCGAGGAATCACAATACATACTTATCCACAGTATTCACACCCAGGCTCTTCGTCCCAATATACTTTTCCACCCCTTCGCACCCCAGACTACAAACCACACAACACAAAACCTATACAAAAGAAATCCACCAAACCATCCCAACTAGACCCCCCAAAATAATCGCCGTCAAGATCCCCGCCCCGGCCTTGTCCCCCACCGTAATCTTCATATTCGCACTCGGATCATTAACCGCGACCGGATTGTCCCCTCCACTTCCCGCCAACGGATTCCCCTTGGACGTTCCCCCTTTACTCGCCGTAACAGGCGGCGCAACCTTACTGATCAGATTCGCCTGAATGACACTCATCGCACTCATCTGCTCTCCAACCCCCATCTTCCCGTCCCAAGTACTTTTATACCACATACGCCCACACGTCGTGCCGCTTTTGCCGCCACTGCATTGGGCCGCGGCGCCTTGGGCCGAGGCGTGGAGTTTCGGTTGGATGAAATCGTAGGTGAAAGGGGCTATTTGGGTGGTCGCGGCCATCCAGCGCGCGAGGTAGGCTTTGAAGGATGGTTGGTCGTAGTTGCAGGTCACTTGGGGTTCGCAGGCTATTTCTTGCATTATGTTGGAGCCGTATTGGGCGGGGAAGAAGGCTTGGCTGCCGTTGAGGAGGCCTTCGACGGCGGTGCGCCATTTGGCGTCGCCGTTCGTCTGGATGGGGTGTTAGCGCGACTGAGGGAGAGGGAGGTGTATGTTGAGGCGGGGTGGAGACGTACGAAGTTGTACATGTTTGCGGCGCCCATTAGGAATGTGCCGACGTTGTATGTCCATTGCAACTTCTCCGCCACCGTGCAATTGTCTTCAATCTGCGCACCATCATAAATGAGGTACTGACTCGTAAACAGTGGCGTCCCAATAATCCAATCATAAGACTTCTCGGCCCAATCTGCATAAGTCTGATTCCCAGTATACCGAGCCAGACGAGCGGCAAGCTGGAAGAAGCCGCCGTTTGAGATAGTGTTCTTGTAATCGTATCCATTGTTGAAGGCATAAATTTGCCAGCGTAAGCCTCCCCCGCAGTATTTTGTGTCCCATCGAGATACTTGCAAGTTAAATACTGCCTGGGCGAGGGCAAGCCACGAGGGCGATTTGGCGGGGGGGTCGGGGTAGTTCAATTCTGCGGCGGACATTGCTGCAAATGCCCAGAAATCTTGATCATCGTTACCCTGAACCATTGTCAGCCTCCGAACAGTCAGGTCGCATGCCACTATCCCCACAGCTGTTGCTTCAAGCATGCCACATGCGCATGGGTGTTCATACCTCTGTTTTCGTCTGATTTGGCGGCATGTAATCATTATCAGGTCCCACTTGTGCCAACAGCGCTTGCGTAGTAACCTCGTTGTATGTGGAGTCTCCAGTGTAGTACCAATATTCAACCATCTGCCCGAACATCGCTCCTGCTTCCCACCAGTAGTATGGGCTAGGTAAAAGTCCCTGTGGCATTCCTGACAGATTTCCTTGATAGTATGTCATCATACCGTCGGCACAAGTCCGCGCTGCTGCTTTTATCGAGTCTGCATCGGATGAAAGGGACATGTCAGCGGTGTTGGTCTGAATGATATTTGGGGACCTCTGCCCCCTGCGTAGGTTGCTTCTCACCTGTGTTTGAAAGATCCAATTGGATAGCCTGTGCGGACTGTCCACCGAGTAACAGCGCACCAAACGCCCCCAGCAATTGGGGTTTCCGCCGTGAGAAGAGCATCGTGAGCGAATGTGCTGAGTACCCAAACGTATGTAGATCCAAGTATCGAATAGCAATAAGTATTACAGTATATATATAGTCTGTCGTAATTGTCTCAACAAGGAACTTAAGAATCTTCAGGCGGAGTTCTGCAGTTGCGGAGGTGCGCAGGGCGAAAGCGATGCCATCGGCGTTCGCAAAGCAGTCAACGAGAGTCGTGAGAAGGTTTGGGATGCAATACGATGTAAGTCGTAGGTGTCGTGACGATAGTCGCCCTTTGTGAAGATGGAGAGGTTATGATATTGTGATAATCTCTCCTTCTCTTGGCGGTGCAGTCTCGTGCTGACCTTGGTTGTAAACAAGGCGGCCCCTGTCAGCCCGCAATTCCCGAAATGACCAATGCTCAGCCTGCTTGTCCTCCTGGAGCAAATGAGACAACGCGCGTTTTGCCAATGCGATTCGCTTAGTAAAGCCTTGTTAGTTGTGCTGGAAGTTGTTGATGCAACGAAGCCTGCAGATGCAGATGGGCCAAAAGGGGTCCTGTCCATGATCGCTGGCATGGCGGCGGCGCACCAGCGAAAAGAGCCAAGGCTGCCAAGAGGCTGAACCCAATGGAGGAATCCATGTAACGATCTGGGGAAATCTGCCGCCTTGCTGGATGGACGAATCTTCGGTACAGACCTCGAAATCAATGAATAGACATGGGATAAAGTTCTTGGAGCAATTCGATGGATGTTTGATAAACATAAGACACTGTTATCTACACATGACGTTTTTTTGATTTTGTCACCAGGGGAATGTGGCGCGACGATGCAACCCTGTCAATCATCAATACCATTGTGAGTAAGGTATGATGATAAGCGATCAGGCTATCATATTCAGTCTTCGTGTCCCATGCGAGTATCCTATTTATCTATGCTCCTGAACATAAGACACTTCAAGAGTCCTTCATGCCGCATTAATGCTACCGCACTTCAATTTGATCAACCTCATCCTTCGCTCCTCGCCAGGTATCAACATTCTTCTTTGCCCAGTCAATGTGACATCTGGCGTAAGCAATCTTGTAATGAGTGTTAGCAGCAGTCATTTCTATCCGGAAACGCAGACGTACCATGTAACGCCTCAGATCGTCTTCCTTTTCTAGTTGAAAGCGCTTGAGATCTTTCAGAACACCTGCGCTGGCATCTTTGACATCTTGCTCTGACACGTTCAGGGCTTGCTCAAGCTTCACAGAATCAGCAACAGGCCAAAAGAATACAAACTGGCTTCCTTACATGAACCAAGTTTTCTTTCGTCTTCCCAATCTGATCTCGCCTCGTCCGCTCAGGGTCAACGTCAACGATGCCTTGAAAGGTATGGCTCATCCTCCCGAAAATCTTGTTGACCACACCAGCACCACCACTCTGGCTCTTACTCCGAGGTCTCTCTTGATCTTTCGGCGGTGAGGTTGGTACATCACTGTGTGTAGGTGGAAAGTCAGAATCTATCGACGTCGTATCTCCTCCATCCTGTCTTGATCGTTCGGCCCTAATACCTCGCGTCGAGGCTGAAGACGCCGACCGCTTCGGTGGTGGTCCACTTTGCTGCCCCCCACTTGAGAGATAGTTATCTATTCGCTTGGCTTCCAGCTCACTTCTCTCCAGCGTTTCCAGTGTCTGCCGTTTCGTTGCGAGCTCGTCTTTGGTCATTTCTTCCTGTATTCGCTTCATTATTCTGAATCTCAAGACACCGCGCACGACTCCTGCAAATTGTGCGCTCTCGCGCATGGGCTCGGCGAAAGTAGCCCCGAGTGTTGCTGAGAGTTCTTCGGTTGCAATGTATGACATGTCAACAGCTTGGCCTATCCGCTCAATCGCAGCAGCAACCGTAGGAGATTGTTCTGAGAGCGAAAAGCCGTTATATTTTGCACCTAGCTCTGCCATATCAATGGACAGAGAGGAGAGATGTGTAAGGGTTCTTCGGTTGACTTTCTCGATGTTACCTTGTAATAGCAGTTCAAGCTCTCGGGTGGCGGATTCGAAGTTGTTGAAGTATGGACCAAGGTCTTGTTCGGAGAGGTTCTGAGAGCTAGGTGGAAAGCGGCCAAAGACTTGCGGTCCGGGTACCGTGTGCGCTGCTGAAGAAGCCATGATTGAGTGAGGAGGAGATGTTGGAGTACCTGTTGCTGAGGTTCTTGATGCTGTCTTGAGTTTGGCAGAGGTTGCAGGGACAGGAAGCCATTGATGGCCCGGCGTGGGATTTGAAGGGTTGAGTGGAGGTGCTTTCATGATGCTCTTCGGTATTGAAGCTACTGGGTGAGAGTGTAATACCTCATTCTGGGACCATTATCAGCTCAATCAGAATCCCAGCACCTTCGTTCATACCCAGCTGGCATTCGGGTCCAAGAACCTCCACCACACACCGTCTTCCCGCACCTCCTTCATCTTCTTGCAGCGATTCAGAAACACAGCCAGCATTCGTTTCCGTAGGTCGATAATGCTGGTATCTTCCTTTGCCTTAGTGGGCTTCGCAGCGTAATCCGCCATTGAGTGCTTCTCGGGGATTGGTGGTATGATTAATGTCGGGTGGAGATTAACGAGTGTTGCTCTAAGAGAATTAAATTCGGAATAACGTCTTCGGACCTCGAGATCCTATAGGGAGTCAGAAGCATACTTTGACTCCACTACAGGCATCACAACATACCCCAGTTCGTATGGTGTACGCAATGTAGCTCCCCCCGCTCTCATGACTCTTCCCAGCATCCGTGATGATGATCTGCAAGTCCTCGTTCTCACACAATATCTGCTCGATACGGCTGTCATATCTAGTCTTCCCACTCGGGGCTTGTTGCTGTGAGTAGTCCTCGTCGTCGTCACTGAGATCCCTTGGCTTTGAAAGGAATTCTGGTGGGTCTTGAGGCGAGTCATCGTCCGACGTAGGAGTAGCTGAGCGTTCGTAGCCTGAGAATACACCAACGTCAGTCAAGTTACTGGCTTATAAGCCGATATTTCACAACATAAGCTTACCTTGGTTGTGGGAGCTTTGCTGAGGTACGTCGGAGGAGTCTCGGCGGTCAAAGGAGCTGTATGGGTTGTTGTCCTCGTCATCCCACGAGGTGGCCATCTTGCAGACAAGGCAGAGCCTTTACGTAAAAAATAGGACTGGGTGTAGCAGATGCCTGACTGAGACCCGTCGGTGGTTCTGAAGCTCTTGAGTGCAGAATGCGGCTACGGCAGGCCCGGTATCTGATTGGCTGGACAGGGCTTGGCATCGAAGGCTCTTGGCGCGGCGCAACTTCATTCCACCGCTGCCTCAGGATTATCGTTCTCCCTTATCTCTTCATCCTTCTACAATATCATATTCAGGAGCCATATACTAGGACTCTAAATGGGCGGATCTTTGAATATAGTATATAGCTAGGTTGCAAAGAGAGCGTTCATTAATAGAATCGCTATAGACCAAGTATAAGTAACATTTTCGCTATTTTCCCTTTTATCCTGGCCGAAAAACGCGCCCATGGTAGAAAGGCCTCAAGCTATCGCCTGCGGTAGACGTACTAATGGCTACGGTAATAGCGGCCACTAACCAAACATGGGGGGGGTGTCTATCTAAAGTAGCGATCTGGGGGGTGTCTATGTAGGCAAAGGGGGTGTCTCTGTAGTGCTACCCTATGGTATCCCCGGCAAAACTCGGCCATTTCCACCAAATCCGGGCATATCATTTACACCATTCAAATATTATTGGTATATCATGATATAAATAGTGGGTGTGATATGCCCTCAATATCACACCCACTATTTAGTTTTAGCGTACGTAATGTGATATGGCTTTTATATCACACCATTTACACTATTGAAAGCCTTGCGGAAGAGCTTGCCCACCCAACGCCGGAGACCGTGAAGAGTGAAGGAAGCCAGCGCTATGCAACCAGCAAGCTCTGCAACGTTATGTGGATGTATGCTTTGCACAAGCGTCTCACGAGTTCCTCAGGGGGGCAGGAATGGTCAGTGACGGCTTTCGATCCTGGGTTGATGCCTGGCACTCTTTTGGCCAGAGATGCTTCAGCCGCAATTCAATTTATCTTCACAAAGATACTACCCCACGTGATCCCAGGCCTTCGGCTCCTGCTCTTCCCCAACATCCATTCGCCGCAGGAGTCTGGAGCTGCATTGGCCAATTTGGCAGTGGGTGGAGTGCCAGAGAGTGGCAAGTACTGGGAGGGGATCAAAGAAATCAAATCTAGCGATTTGAGCTATGACACTGCTAAGCAGGAGGACTTGTGGCAATGGACCATCAACAAGGTCGCGCTGAATGAGGAGGAGAAGCATGACTTTGAGAAGGTCTATCCATCAATTTGATTCTTTAGACTTAGGAAGTGGTTCGATCACGAGCCTGGTCGAGCTTTGCGTAGCTCACAGTAAAAACACCATGCTGTCTTTCACCATGATGATAGCTCATTGTGTTCCTCTGATCTGTATCAAATTTTGCACCCTGTAGTTTGATGGCAGAGCTTTAGTGCTAGACCTTAACTGCCCTCAAAACGAGCCGCCGCAGGCTCTTGGCTTCTCATCATGATTTCCTGCATGGAAGAGCCTGCCGGACCACATGTCAAATATGTATATCTTCTGCAGAACATTTCCGGGATTCACGTGACATCCAACCGAACACCCACACCCCGGAGGCTAGACTCATTGTGCGACTATCATTGCATTGGATTTACGCTTAGCGCCTGACACCATTGGAGAGTGTTGTTGAAGGATTCCGGGTCTTCAGGCTGTTGCTACAAGAATAAGTCGCTTCGCTGCTCTGTTCCGGTCGGCTCAACGAATCCTTCCAGCTGATAGTTAAGGCCGATGCATTGATAAAGCCAACAATGCAATGTTTTTCCACACCCCGAGCGGTGGTTGTCTTCAGCTTTCATCTCAACTTCCGAACGATTTGCTCACAGCTAATTCTGCCTACCGAGAGTATACAGTAACACCCGCTAATGCCCCACTGCGTGGTTGGTTCCTCCAAACAGAGGATTTGAGGGATTGACTCGTCTGAGCGTTGCGAGGCTGACTAACATCATGCATCGCTCTGTCGTCTTCAATTTTTGGGTAAATTTGTCCATGATCTGTACAATAGTGGTATCGTAGCGTCCGAAAAATGGAGATGTGTGCTCGAACAATACGGTGAATATAACGCCAGCTTGCTGGGATGAACTCGGGGTATCAGATTTCTTAGAAGACTAGTAGCGTGAAAACGAAGAGAGCTGCAATACCCTACCATACTAAGGCATCGGATTTGCATCATGCTTCCAGCAAAAGCTCCAATTTAACAGTAATCCCGACTGCCCCTATATCACCGATTGGGGGTATTCAGGGCCTAGGCTTCTCTCGGTCACGTTGCATAGTAATTCCAAGCCAACCTCATCAACACCCTGAATGCCAACTTTATGGATCCCTTGAGAAACGGAACCTTTGTAGGAGGGCTACCGTCGCTGATTTTATTCGCCACTGAACTTACCCGGGTTTTCAAAACTTTTGTTGTTTCACAGGCGCTACAGGCTAACTATATTACCATCACTATAGCCAGAAATACGAACATTTACGACCTCTACCATCGGAATACCTCTGAACGGGGTAATGAGACTGTGTACTCTGGAAGTAAATGGCGTGTGAATTATCAGGACCCTCCAAACGAATTCGAAGTATGCGATAATTAGTGGATTGATCCGAAGATAAACGATTCTTACGCCTTTCTCAACCTCGGCAATATAGAAGAGAACTATTTTGAACTCATGAATACCATATTTTCCAAAGGCTGTACTACGGTCGAAGAGCGAAGATTTATTTCTGGGTTTAGAATCCTATGATTCGCGGTCGCTCGACCCTACTTTAATAATAAGCTTATTACGGACTATCTTCCATACCCAAGTCTTAACACTAATACCTTAGCAGCGACATACTTTTCGAATCTCCGCGTGTGTACCTAGAATCAATAAACAACCCTGCAGTCAAAGATGACTATTAACATCGACGACCCGCTCGACGCCCAGCAGTCCGCCGTCAAATACATAGATCCGGATTACGTTAGCTCCAAGCTCTATACAAATCTAGGTATAGAATCCGCATTCATCTTTAACAATACCAGTTCGATATACGAGAACGAGTGTGATGTATGGTAAGGCTCGTACAGAGTTAGCGACGATGGCGTAGCTAATATCACTTATCTAGAGCTACTGGGCTATAATAGCTTGTATAATATACTTAATAATCGCATTAAAGCTCTTCAGTAACAAGCGAGTATAACCTATTAGAAGCAGTATCAATACTTACCCCAGAATAGTAATCGACTAGGGTAGGGAGGACCGGGATACTATACTAAGAACAAAGATTATAATAAAGTTCCTACGAGCTACCTGGGTCCGGGCTTATATTTTGATACTGCGTTCTGTGGGCTAAAGGAAGATTAGGTACGCTGCTTCGGCAGCGGTCAGTATTCTTTCAAGTGTTCAACTGGCAGGCCCAATCAAAAGCTTTCAGCCTCTACAACTCACTGCTCGTAATTCTCACAAAGCCATTCAGTGCTTAAGTTGGCGCATATAGTCTACTAGATCAGGGGGAAAATCGAAGTAGTGATGCAGCTTTCAAGGTCGACAATGTCATCATTTCTCAAGCCAAGTTCACCTCATGCTTGTGAAAGCCTAACGGAACACACCAGTTCTGATAGTGACTCGTCCTCGAAGTATGACTCTGGGGCGTGTCTTATATCAAGTCTTGGCAAATCGACGCGTCAAGCGAGTCCAAATGCGGTAGTGACCACCAGCAGCTACACCACCGTTTGCCTGTGTTCAAGGGTTGAATATCTTCAAAACTTCAATCACCATAGACCTTAATTGTTTGCGGTACATTGAGGCTGTGTATCCTTGTTCTACCAGCTTTCAGACTACCTTACCGCCTCGGTGCCTTATTTCCCTTGCGGAAATAAGGCTACAGCGTTCATCACGTCTCCTCATAAGAAGCGCAAGCTTTCACCTGCACCGGTGGATAACCCCTTGAACGCCTCAGATACATCTTCACCGCCCGCCCTAGTTGCTGTCGATACGGTTGGCAGCCACAATCCCACTTCTCAGCCCCGGTACATCCCACCGCATCTAATTCTGGAAGGAGCTAGGATTGGGCGTTCGCCCACCCCAGAGCCCGCTAATACGGGCGGGAGCTCACCAAGTGGTGCCTATGCCTTATTGTCACTTGATAGCGACGGCTACAATTCAGGGACTGATACCGTTGGTGCCAACAAGAGGAGGGGCTCTATAGTAAGCAGCGGGCTACGCGGAGGGACTTCATCCCCAATTCGCTCGTCGTCACCAGCAAAGAGGAGTGTTTCAGCCATGGCAGATGAAGACATTAATATGGTGGAGGGTCAGGAGAACCACACGGAAGCTGGATCTTCGTCTACATCAGCGCCGAGAGACTCGGGCACCGCTTCAAGGCGGACATCGAAGAACATGGGCAATCGGCACAAGAGAGAGACGTCGGTGGACAATCTTACTCAAGAGATTGATCCTATAAGCGGTACATCATCGACAACCTCTACATCCGGTGAACCATCTGGATCATCAGCCTCGAGTGCTGCCACTCCCAACATTCCAGCAATAGACGAACAAATCAAGCAGGTTATGGACCTCCACCAGCAGCCCATGCAAGAAGGTCAGATTGGCTATATAGTCGCAGCGAAATGGCTACACCGAGTGATGGCACGAGGGTCAAATGCTACAGGCTTGGACAAATACGGCAAGGAAGCGAGAGAAGGAGCTATTGGGCCTGTGGACAATTCAGGCATCAATCTGGTCACGGATCCATCCACCAGCGGATTCAAAGATGAAAAGGGCGAGGACTTTGTACCACTAAGGCCTGGCCTTCAATACAGCGACGATTACGAGGTCTTTCCACAGGCTGCATGGGATCTTATGCTCAAATGGTACGGACTAGCTCAAGGCTCCCCAGTCATCAAGAGATATTGCCACAACAGTAGCTCAAGCGAGACGCAAGACAACCTCCAGTACGAAACCAATCTTCCCATCTTCACAATCCTAAAGCTCCCAGACCCTGCGGAAGGAACGTCGTCAAAGTTCTTGAAAGAGAGGGATGCGACTCCTATAAAGATCCTGGCAAGCAGATACGAGCGGTATCAGAACTTCCTTAAACGAGTAAAAGAGGAGGCCGGCATCGAGCTCAAGACCAAAGTGCGTGTATGGAGGATGTTGGGTGGCCTGAGAGGAAACTCTCAAGGTGGTGGCATTATGACGCCGGCAGCATCGCGAAGCACTTCCCCTGCACCAGGTGCAGTGGCTTTCGTGGATCCCGGCGACAAGCTCGTACTTGATGCCAACACCTTTGCTGGCTTGCAATTGGGGACACAGCGTGAAGAGGTCGAAGCCAAGGACGAGACCGCTAACGAGAAATACAATGGTAGCTCGACCCTGGATTTTGTTGGACTCCGCCAGGACGAGGTAAGGCAGTTTTTGGAGTCTTTTCCCCTATTCGGTACCCTCTCTGAAGTCTTAAGACATATATATGGAGTGGGTTTGGGAGTTCTTACCCCAAAAATTACTCCCGAGACATGTCTAGTTACCCAAATCTTCGCCCAATGAAGTAACGCTAACTCCGGAATGTGCCAGGTTGTCGTGCTAGAAGAACAGATCGGTGGTCCGGCTGGGGGTGAGTGGGCCTCAGATTCGGCAGCGTCGAAAGTCAAGAGCCAGCTTGGTGTCCCCATAAGTGTCACGAAATCTGGGGCTACTACCGTCCAAAACCTCAAACTTGGGGCAGCTACTAGCAGCAGGAGCGCAAGTCCGGCTGCAGGCGGCATGATGACACGCGGTCGGCAGGCAAAGAACGGTCGTACGCGTGGTTCTGTTGGGCTTAGTAACCTGGGAAACACCTGTTATATGAATTCAGCGCTGCAATGCGTTCGCAGTGTACAGGAATTGACCCAGTATTTCCTGCGTAAGTTCCTCGACTTCTTCAATCATCCGCCTCATTTCAATGGGAGCTAGCCCTTGATCGTGCAGCAATCAAAGTCTCTACGAGGCTTGCATATGGCCTTTCTGTTTCTATTCTTGCAAGAGCATATCGGATTGCTCGTTTCTTAGGGTTACTAGCCCAAGTAGGGCCTTCAAATATACTAATAGCTTGACAGAGGACAAATACAAGAAGGAATTAAACCCAGCAAACCCTCTATCTCATGGCGGGAATGTCGCAAAATCCTATGCAGCATTGCTACAGGAGATATACAGCCCGAATTCCCTCAATTCTTTCGCTCCCAGACATTTCAAAAACACCATCGGGAAGTACGGCCCATCATTCTCCGGTTATGGACAGCAAGATTCACAAGAATTCTTACTCTTTCTACTCGACGGCTTACAAGAAGATCTCAATCGTATCCACAAGAAGCCCTACATCGAGAAGCCAGATTCTACTGATGAAATGGTTCACGACCCCGTCGCCTTGCGAGAGATGGCCGATAAATGTTGGGACATATACAAAGCTCGAAACGACTCAGTTGTAACAGATCTGTTTGCTGGTATGTACAAATCTACCGTGGTATGTCCCGTCTGCGACAAGGTCAGCATTATATTCGATCCATTTAACAGCCTCACGCTGCAATTGCCCATAGAAAGCCTATGGTCAAAGAAAATATACTTCTTTCCAATCCATGCAGAGCCGATCCAGGTCAATGTCGACATTGACAAGAACGCAACGTTCATGGGCCTTAAGGAGTATGTCGCCCGTAAAACTGGAACGGATCCCAAGCGAATGGTATGCGGGGAAATCTACAAGTGCAAATTCTACAAGACTTTTGACGACAAGACGTCTATAGGTGAAGAGAATATCCAAGACGCTGACAACATTGGGATATGGGAATTGGAGGATCAACCCACTAACTTTCCACAACCCAAAAAGCCAGCATCTAAGTACAAGGCAACATCATTCTACAACAGCAGCCCGGATGAAGAGCCAATTCCTGAAGGTGAAACGTCTCTAGACGAGAAGATGGTAGTTGCTGTTTTCCATCGGCGGGGATCCTCATCGAAATATCTGCGCAAAGAGATATTCGCATACCCTACTTTCGTTGTCGTGAATCGTGAGGAGGTCAAAGACTACGACACCATTCTGCAAAAGGTATTAGCTCGAGCAGCGACGATGACTCAGCGCAATTTCTTGAAGGAAGCAAATGGTCACGTCAGCGATCCGATTGATTCCAACGCAGAAGATTCTGACACTGTCCTCATGGGTACGGACGAAGCCGATTCATCCTCCGACTCGAAAGTGCAAGCCAAGTCTTTGGAGAGTGAAGATGGTATGATCGACATTTCCATGGACAGCAGCGAGGATATGGTACCGCCTACAAAAATCATACCATGTCCCAAACGGCTCCCTGCAATGCTAGGGCGTGGAAGCTTCATCTCCCCGAAGGTCAGAGATCTTTTCGATATGAGGTATCTCCCTTCGAATGGCAGAGAGATGATACCCGCTGGTCTGTCGATCATGGACGAGAGCAAGGATTACCCTTCCATTGCTTCCAGACAGCAATCACAGCTTCGACCGAAGCCAAGATCGAGCCTCAAAGATCAGATCAATCATCGTCAGCAGAGGGCGGATAGTACGCCAAGCAGTGACGAAGACGCCGAAGACGCACCGCATGCAGCTCAGAACCAAGCCCAAGATCAGGACACGAGTAGTGATTCGGACGGGATCCCACCTGTTGCGGAACTAAGGAAGCCCAATCCTGGATTTGGTACGTTCTCTAAGGGTACACCCAGGAATAGTAAAGGGCTGATCACGTACTCCCGGAAAGGCAAGCAACCTCTCCCAAGGAGACAACGGCAGGCATCTAGCCCACCACCCGAACCCGAGGATGTTCCTCTACTAAAACTTGGGGAGTCAATAATCGTCGATTGGACTGAACATGGGTTTGACGTGTTATTTGGAAACAAGGACGGTAACGAGGACGACCTACGAGGTACACCGACCTGGGACCCCGTCCCCGTGCTTCCAGATCCTGATCTCGAAGAGAAGCGAAAGATCCGCGCAAGCCGGCGAAGAAATGGCGTAACACTTGGTGACTGCCTTGACGAATTCGGCAAGCCAGAGATACTCTCTGAGAACGATGCATGGTACTGCCCCCGCTGCAAAGAACATCGTCGAGCCAGCAAGACCTTTGAGCTATGGAAGGCGCCTGATATCCTCGTTGTGCATCTGAAGCGTTTTAGTGCCCAAGGGCGATTACGAGACAAGCTGGACGTCTTCGTCGACTTTCCCGTTGAAAATCTGGATTTGAGCACTAGGCTTGCCGTGCAGGAAGATGGAAAGAGCCCAATTTATGACCTTTTCGCTGTGGATAACCATTATGGTGGTCTCGGAGGTGGACACTATACCGCTTATGCGCAGAATTTCTACGATGACCAATGGTACGAATATAACGGTACGCTATCCAGACGATCTCAAGCACCCACTGCATTATTCCATTCCAATTTTGTCAAAAGAACGGGCTATTCTCTTTGGTTTCACTATTCCTATGGCTTGCTGCCAACAACCCGAGCCCTCTTTCAAAGGCTCCTACCGATTCTTTGCGCTGTTGTAACCCTGTTCTACGTGGCGTGTTACATCACAGGGGTAGCTAATCCATGTTTAGACTCATCTGTGTCACGACGCTCGGATCCAAAGGTAGTCGTCACATCGGCAGCTTACCTTCTTTTTTACCGACGGCGAACGGATGGCACTCTCGGGGGATCATTCTTTGAACGGCTTCTTACCCCCTCTGATGGCGACAACCCTGAATCGCAGCCTACATCTCGTGCCCCTTCACCGGCGGGGGAAGGCAAGCGTCTCGACGGCTCCTCCCGCAATGGCTCGTCGAGCGCTTTACGCGGAGTAGGAGCAGCTCACCAAGCGGGAGTTGGTGGCGCAACAAACGTGACAGTAGTGTCGACGAGGACGGGGGTGGATGATGAATTACCAGCTTATTCGACCGACGATCCAACGCGGAACACCATGAATCCCCAAGAATTGGCGGGAGATACCCTACAGAGCATGGAAATGGATGGGGACCGGGAGATAGATGAAGGCCTCGGTGATATGAGCACTGAATTGAGCTATCCTGGACAATGGAGTCCGGTCAACTACGCTACAGAGCAGAACTGGAGCTTTGGGAATTATAGAAGGTCTCAAGCAACGACTATACCACCTAACAGCGACGTTGGAGACGAGGACCTGTTCGGTGGGGATAATAGCAGCACCAAGGTCGCCAACAGCTCCGTCAGTGACACTGGCGAGGATCGCATGGCTGATTTTGGCGATGACGTGGGAACAACGAGTGGTGTTTTCGGTACGCCCGATCCAGAATCTATGCCACTGCTAGATGTTCCGCCGGCCATGGAGGAGGAATTAGAGCAGCCAGTGGCGGAGGTGATGCTGGAGGATGAGGGCTACAAAATGGATTGAGTGAAAAAGCAGGCTGCAGCTCTTTGGGGTCGAATGGCTATTATCTTGTTGAGGCTGTGTGATGTCTCCAGTCTGTCGCTGTTGCATCATTGAAGCGCGTCAATCATGTATTTAGAAGCATTAAAAGCTAGAAAGCGTTCAATGCATACGTCTTCATGTCCTACTCTCCCACCTTGGTCTCAGATCTAAAATGCTATAACTGTTGTCTTTGCCTGTTACAACACCGCTATAGTAGTGCCCCTTGTATGTTATCCTGTAGGTGATAAGAAATAGGCATGCATACCTTACATTACCCTTTGTAAATCCCATGCTCAAATGTCCTTTTCAATGCCTTTCCGGACTAGCGGGCATCGGACAAACCACCTCCGGCGTCCGATAGGCCCCCACACTTTACTACCGATATCGGACTTGTGACTCTCAAGCTCATCTTGCAGATGATACAGAGTACATGCTGCGACAACAACAGCTGACTGCGAGACCCAATACTTGTACAACATGCAGCCAAGTCCCATACCTATCTACGAGACACCAGCAAAGCTTCAGTATCTTCCCAGTCTTTCCCAGTCAAGACAACGAAACGCGCCCCACTGAGGTACATGATAAGGAGCTTAGTACAAGATGAATTTGGGCTTGGAGATTACCCGCGGATTTTATGGAAACGAGGAGTTCAATATGCTCAGAAGGCTTGACAGAAAGAGGCAAGAAATCGATGCGGAGATCACACAGTTCAAGAATGCAAAAGAGCAGGAGTATCGAGACTATGAAGAAAAATTAAGGAATGATCTCGGTTCCAAAACAGAGGACAGTGAGGATGAGAGGAGAAGAGAAGAGTATGAGGAGGTTTTTCCCCGCAAAGGGGACGAGCAAAAAGAGCGTCCAATTGCTAGGAACAACCGACGAAAGCATAGACAAATCAAAGGCGTCGCCGCATTAGCGACACTACCAGACTCGCAGCAGGAAGAGAAGGTGAATGGAACACAGACAAAACAGGGCGGCAATAGTACCAGCCAAAATGACCCACTCGCAGTTCTCCACGACGCAGCATCCACCAGCCGCTCTAAGCCGAGTCCAGAAGGCTCTCCTCGTTCACGCAGTCTAACTTCAGCATCTTGGGACCGCGAGAAAGAATTTGCAGGCGTCTTCACACCAAGTTTTCTACCTCTTATCGACAATACCTCGAAGTCCAGTCGTGGCAACTCGAACGAGCTGCTCGAAGCTTCGTCCTCACAGACTCGACCTTCTTCGATGGCACTAGCCCTGCGTCCGAAACCTTCTCTTATCCAACAGCTCTCCTCCTCAGCCGAGTACTACCACAATCCAGCTATGACATCGCCGCCTGCACCACCTGCGAGACCCTTGAGCTCGAGCGTGCCCGAGGAACAGGGGCCAGGTCATCATAGGTCAAGCTCAGCTTCAGGAGCGAGTGCAGCCATGCGGCGAAGGAGCAGTCTGCGAAATCCAAATGCGAGTGAGGCGAAGAGTCCGAAGAAGGTCTTGTTCAACATTGACAACAAAGTCGTGAGCCCCAGCACCAGTCCAGTCGCGAAACGTGAGAAGGAGAATGCACGGCCACCGAAGAAGGCGGTCGTGCCCGAGACAGGCCAATATGAAGTTGTTAAAAACAAACCCCTCAAACAACCAGCAGCAAACCGGGCCAGCATACTCGCCAGCTCCCTCTCTAGCGCCAGCACCAACAATTGGACCGCCGACGTGAGTCCGCTACGTTGGGCAATGATTGGTGGGGAGGCGAAGAAACCGTCGCCTGATGACTTCGTCAACGTGGGGGATGAGAATGATATGTTCACATTTGATGAGGAATTGGGTGCTGAAGAGAAGAAATCCGAGGAGAGTAAGGTGGAGGGGAAATTTGGGAGGGATCCCGATGATGATGATGAGGGTGAGGCTCAGAAGCCACTTACTGGGAGCTCACCGCACGCGGGGAGTTTGCCGATTGAGATTAGATGGCCTGGGAAGAGGGAGGTGAGGGGGTGAGAGTTGAATTGGGAGAAGACTTGCATACAGTCAGACTTTGCAAGAAAGGAAATGAAGCAATTCAAGGGTAACGGCCCCATGCGATGCCGACTTCGAAGTGAATATACCGCTGGTTTCGCGTCTTTGTTCGCGTCTTTCGATGCTCGCATCCAGTCTATACTTGCCGTATTGCTTCTTCTTAAACACTATGACGCAGTCTTAGTTCAACGTTCTAGCCCATACCTTGACGCTTTTTCTGCGCATAAAGATCGTGACATATGTCGCATGGACAGTGCTACCAGCTGGAGAATTGTCGTTTCTGGTAACATCAAGTATCTATAATTCGTCCTTTATACGTGGCATGGAGCCCAAACGGTGCTTGTTGCATCTCACTCTTGATCTGTATTGACCATCTTTCAGGGTATGCAGCGGTTGCATGTGGTGTCTCGATGCTTCACTTCCTCAACTCCGCTTATCGATTTACTTTGCTAGTAGTCAACAACCGGTCCTCAACTCACTTCAAATTCTTTCCGAAAAATCAGAAGCAAGGGTGAGCTACCCACGTACCTCGTTCATCGTGACTACCATGGAGGGCAAAGGTGGTCATTGCAGCAACGCAATCTTCCTAGATGACGACGACGATGGGGATCATACCCAAGGTTTCATCGACTTGATCGACCTCGAGGACGACGACGTACCTCAAAGTTCGGGCAACATACCCTCCCAACGCGCGCAAACAGTGGTAGGAAGAGCCCCAGTTGCCCAAATGGTTGCCCCAGTCGCCCAAGCCGTTGCCCCAATCAAGTCCGAGCCCCTCACAACGACTACAACTCAGCGCAAGCCAGGGCAGGCTAAGCTCGAATCTCAAGCAAAGGCGGGGGCCATTGCGGCGAGTATCAGGAAGAATCTTGGCGAATTATTACGACAACGCGCGGAGAAAACATTTATTGCTACTCCAATCACTCCTACCACGAATAGACTAACACCACAGCCACCACATCAAGAGCAAAATTCGCCCATTCAACAAGTACACAAGGCGAAGCCGAATCTCATGAGCCGGACTTTCACTAAGGACACAGTGCTATCGCAGCGAGAACCGCAACCAAAGCCAGGAATGATGGGCCAAAAGCTTGGATTTGCAGCTTTGACCGATGAAAATTGGCGCCGCGAAGATTTAAGACCCAAATTAGTAAGCGACTCTGGGGAAGAATCATCCAAAACCGCTATCGACACGACCCATACAGCCAAACCGTACGCATGCGAGAAGTACAAGGAACGGTATACAGAACGAGGTGGTGTGACGAAACACAAGAAACAGCACCCGAATCGCGATGCCGAACCACTTCTCATAGCTACAACTACAGAGAGATCATCTCAGACCGGTCTCTACTCGTGCGAAAAGTGTGGTAAAGGGTATACACGCCCTGATGGTGTGGTGAGACACAACAAACGTTTTCCCAAGTGCGATGTCAAACCACCCACTTCGACTGCAACTACAGACTCCTTGCCTCTGGCAGAGCAGCACGCATGCGAGAAGTGTGGTAGAATCTACCGATTCAGGAGCGGGGTCAATCACCACCAAAGGGACCATCCGGACTGTGAACTGGAGCCACCGAGTATGTCTGCAACTACAGAGACCTTGTCCGAGACCGAGCGGTACGCATGCGAAAAGTGTGGCAGGTCTTATACCAAGAGGAAGACGCTGAACAGACATAAAAGGGATCATCCGGAGTGTGACTTGGAGCCACCAAAGGTTGCTAATGAGACTGAGGTAAAAGCTACGCCAAAGAAAGCACCTCCAAAAGAGAAATTCGATTCGCTAGCTGCGTTGCCTGTCTTCAGTCCTAAGCGCAAGCGGCCCATTGATCTGATTCCTGCTGACATGCTATTTCGCCCTGATCAGATCGTCTCGAAGCAGACGTATGACCAAGCCAAGCGTCAGCGACTGGAGAAAAAGCGCGAGAAGCATGAGCAGGCGCTGACGGATAATAAGATTGAGGAGCTTGAGACCATTATTTTCGACAATTTCGGCGGAATTGGAGCGGCCGTTGACCATTTTCATGGTGACGAAGAGCAGAAAACCGAGGCCTTCGGGGACGACGAAGCTGACTTTATGGACCACTTTCAACCAAACGCAGCCATAGATGACGAGATTACACCTAGCGAGGAGCATAAGATGGCCGACAATTCCCCTAACTTGAGTAATGACATCGACCACAACACTCCCCTGTTGAGCGTCATGGACCAGGAACCCGTGACAGTTGGAGCATCGCCTATCACAAAATCGGTCGCAGTTGAGGTCTATAACCCGAAAGCTGCCGAGAACGTTACTTTTAAATCCAAGGAGGCAGCCTCGACAACGCTCTACGAACCGCGGGAAATGACATTAACCAAGCTATCTAGAGCTGAGGATCTGGCACCTCCGTGCAAGAATGAGCAGCAATCGGGCCAGAAAGCCTCCATTCAGAGTGGGGAACCCGCTGCTAGTACCTTCTCACATGGGCAACATCCAAGAGCTGTAGTGGCGAGAAACGGCCAGGATCCAGAGATAGCGAGCGGTGAAATCGATAAATTGAACTCAAATCGAGCGGCGCCCCGCCAAAAAGCTGGTGGTAAAGGTATTTCAGCTGCCACTTTGGCAGCTTGGGAAGCTGAAGAGCAAGAAGAGATCCCAAATTTAACTTACCACTACTACGTTTGCCGCCGCGAACGGGCTACGGGCCACTCTGACGAAGATCCCATCGATGCTACTGAGCAGACTCTTGGGCCGTTCCATACCATGGCTGAAGCAAATGCGGTCGCTAGCAAGGAAATTCACCCTTCGGGTGATCAAGTCAATGGAGAGCTTGCCGCCAATGGATGGTCATATTCCTACCAGCAGGACGGAGATGGACTGCAAACTCACACAGCCAAAGTGTCAGGAGTATACGTTGAGACAGTTGTTTACCGAGGTAAGCCATATCACATGGTCAAATTTACCTCCATGGCTACCATTGACACGCTTTTAGAGCTTGCATCGACAACACGCCGCGTCACCTTATCCAACAAAGCGTTCCATACGCCCCGTCACGTGTTCGTCGTCCATGAACTTTTCTGGGTAAATACCCCCCACAACAACACTACCTCGGGTGATCAAACCCAAGCCAACACGACAGCTCACGCCTGCTTCACCATCCTCGCCATGGCCAACAAGAAAGCCGCAGACGTCTATCTGGACGCATATTGGGGTAACCCACCCGATAATAGCAAGCAAGGGATCGAGAAAGCGGAGATGGGAATGGAGTTGCGCAGGGAGCTGAAGGAGTTGAAGGAGGATGAAGTGGGATTTGACCAGGAATTTGAGCACGAGGTTGGCGGGTGGACGAGGATTTGGGTTACGAAGATGCTTGTGGAGGGGCCGAGGAATTGAGGATGGGGGATGGAAGGGGGACGATACCCTACACACCGTGGATTTCTTACTCTTACATTCGCACATCCGTGTCATTCGGAAGGGTCTACTACCCAAGAAGCCAGCCGTTGACATTCGAGATCAAGACTTCAGATAGCCGATGCCATGCCGACGTTCTCTACTTTGCGTCAACAGGATGGGTATCTTACCCAAATTACCGTCGTTTGTATGCAAAACCAAGCAATCTTATAGTCGATATCATGCCAAATCTCGGCAACTCGCGGACCAATCTTCTCTCGATAGCTTTGATCTTTCGTCGAAATCCCATAGATCCTATAGACCCTGAGGTTTCCATCCTTGGCAAAGCGGCGTTGACGAGTCATTACCTACCACATGATTACCAGCGCTACCCGTCCTCAACCTTGACAGAAACGCGAATGCTAAGAGCAGAAGGATTAGAGATACGAGGCTATTCACCCCTAGCTTTGGTAGGCCTTTTCGAGTTTGTGATTGCATTTCCTTCGGGTCCTGGCACTCAATGACGACACTTATTCAGACATCGGAAGCAGTTCGAGGTGAACGCGTGAGAAACTGAGAGATACGCCTTGCACAATCTATTTCAATTGTTATTTTCCAGCCTTGATTGCGTAAAAATCAGAACTCGCTCGCCTATAAAATTGCTGGACAAATTCTAGATTGGCTTCTTTTCTATAAATTCTTCATCAATTTCATCTTCGTAGATTGGGTAACATTTTGTAGTTGGATCCATATCAATTCGATTCCGATTATCCCAATCAAGCTAGCGCTATAGATCTGATAGATGTATGACCGAACCTAGACAGCAACATTGCGCACAAATGTAACGGATTGTTACTTTCCAACCAGTAGAGCGTCTGTACAACCAGTAAACGAAAGATGACAATGTTTGGTCTTACGCCATCGCATGTCAGACTTTCATGTTTAGTCAATCAGGAATGCAACGCAGGAAACATTGGGATGCAGCCGCCGAAATGGGTGAATTGCCGCTCGTAGAGCGTGGCAAGAAGGAATATACATCAGTTTTCTACCGCTCAAGCACTTTATAAATTGGTATTTCATTCCCTCTACCCAGCCCATTCCCATCCTACAAATCGCCCTTATCCGCCAATTGATCATGTACGATCTCCGCCCTCGCCTCCAGCACCGGCACCTCCCCTCCAATCTGCGGTCCCGTGAACCTCTTCCTCCCCGTCGTAATCCACGTCACAAGACTAATCAAAGCAATAATCCCAATCGCCGCACTCGTATAGTTCATATCGCCGGAATTAACAGGATTGAGTGTTGGGAAATTGAACGTAATGGATGTAAAGATCAAAAACACGAGTCCCAGCATATTCATCCAAATTCCCCAGCGTCCGAGACTGTAAGGGCCAGGGAGCGTTTTGGTGTCCCCCATGAACCACGAAAGTGTGCGGGCGAGGAGCGGCATCGCGTAGGAGAGGTAGAACCCTTCTGTGGCGATGGAGATGACGGTGTTGAAGCCGGTCAAGGTACCGAAGTAGATACTGTTGAGAGCGAGTTGGACGGCGCAGGCGAGCAGAATCGCATAGACGGGTACTTGGCGTTTCGATTCCACGGTTGCGAATAGTTCGGAGAAGGGGAGGCCGTGATCGCGTGCGAATGCGAAGAGGGAACGGGATCCCTCGGCTATGAGCGCATTGGCGCAGACGAGGACGATGACGACGATTAGGGAGGAGAGGAGACAGGTTCCTACTACGCTGTTTGTGCTGTCATAAAAGATTTGGATGAGGGGAACGCCGGTTGTGGACCCGGCGGTGGAGGTTATGTCGCCGATGCAGAAGCAGATGCTGATTAGGAAGATGAAACCTGTGACGGCGCCGATGTAGACGCTCATGACGATGGCTTTGGGGGCTTCGCGGGAAGCGTTTCTCATTTCTTCGATCATGTGGGCGGGGGCATCGTAGCCTGTGAGGTTTCGGGGTTAGTATTACTCTTTCAGGATAGAATATAAGTGGGGAAAGATGTCTTAGGAGCATGGCTCTCTCGAAACGCGTCCCACGACTAAAGGGAAGGTACAAATAGAGAAATAAGTACACGGAAACGCTACGTACAGCACATGCCGAAGGAGGACTGGAGGAGGCCGAGGATGGCGGCGAAACCAGTCGAGAAGCCGGTGAAGTTTTGGAAGTCAGAGAAGACAAAGCTGGCGGGCTGTTTGTGGTCATTTGTGGCGAGGATTGTTATAATGACGATCACGAAGGACAGAATGTTCCATAGGAGAATAAAGCGCGACATGCGATCCAGGAGGTGTGGGCCGTATATATTTACTCCTGTGCTGATCAGGGCGATTAGATAGGCTAAGAGGACGGTGTGCCAGCGTTCGATTGTGTAGTTCGGGAAAGAGAGGTTCGCTTGGCCCAAGATGAAGTTGGCGCCAATGAAGTTGTTCGTGGCACCCATGGCAAGAATACCAACAATCATGAACCATCCTGTAACCCAAGACATCCCTCTTGCGATCTTGGGGGGTGCAAGCACCGCGACCCAAGAGTATTGTCCACCAGCAAGGGGATACGCTGAACACATCTCCGCCATCGAGTACGCAACTGCCAGACCGAAGATGCTGACCCCAATCCACGAATAGATCATTACGGGCGGGCCTCCAGACTCAACTCCGACGATGAGTACACCACCCAAAGCTGTCCAGCTCGTCACAATACTAAAGGCGAAGCCTATCATGCCCAAGAGCCCAAACGATCGCTTGAGCTCTTGCTGGTAGCCCAAGTTCTCGAGAACCGCATCTTCCTGGACATATTCACTCAAGACCTTCTCGTCGGTCGACATCGTGAGTTGTTTCTTCAAATGCACCGAAGACAATCTTTGATGCGAAACTTTCACGTGATTGTCTTCAACTCACCGAAAGATAGATTGGGATGCAAATTCTTACGCATATAAGTCTTTCCAATCAAGGACCGAAAAAATTATGTACCGCGTCAGGCTTCAGTCGCAACCATATACGCAGAAAGGCAGCCCACCAAAAAAGAATCTAGACTCTCGGAATAATTAGAGGCATACTCGCCCTCTCAAGCTTATCTCTAATCAGTGCGATCATAGCAGCCATGTGCTACTCACCTTCCTCTTTGCGATAAGCAGCAGTGGGCGTTGCTGATTTGTATGCACCTTATCACAAATGCGCAGATCTTCGGGAATGCCATTGGCCGCGTCCTCAACGCTGAAGGGTCGGATTAGTCATCAACCTTATGAAGCTTGTATATCAGTTGCCTCAGTCCCTCAGACCTGCCGAGCCACCGCTAAGCCCCTTCGGGTTAGCTCCCGTTCACTAAGCCCCTTCGGGTTAGAAATACTGACTTCGCAGCTGAACGGCGGCAGGTCTGAGCGCAGAATCCTGTATTTTTATCAAGTAACCCTTATTTATAACGATATACTTAAGAATAATTAATAAACTAAATTAATTTATTTTTTAATTCTTATCGCGAGATATATCGATAAATTATTAAACTTTTTAAAAATAAAATTAAAATCTTTTATAGTAATTCTTTATTATCTCTCGACCTACGTCGATTTTAAAAAATACGATTTCTCTCGTATTTTTCCTTTTCGTATAATTTATTATAAAAGAATTTATTTTTCTTAATTTTTTATTTACTCGGTACGAGATTTATATTTTATCTCGCCCTGAGCGAATAGAGAAGAAATATTAAATATTCGTAGATTTATAAACCTCGACGTTCGAAAACTTAAGAGGTTAGAAAATCGAAATAAGGAAAATCTAGCGAAAGGATAGATTCTGCGCTTAGACGTGGTAATACTCGTTTTATAACTAAGTATTAATTAACCCGAAGGGGCTTGGTATAATACTACGTCTAAGAGACTAAAATAAATATATTAATAGAATTATACTTAACTAGAAATATTATTTATAGTTTAAATAGAAGTCTCTTCCTTTTATTATATTTCCAAGTCTTTTAGATAGGGGCTGAACTAGGATATATTATTTATTAATAGTAGTAGAATAGGAAACCGAAACTACCGTAAAAAATATATATATTTTAAAGAACTAAGGCCTATACCCCGTATCGTTAGAAGAAATTAATAGAGTAATAATAATAATAACGGGGACTCGAAGGACAGAGGACCTACTAGGCGACTCGAAGGACTAAGTGTTAATAACTAATTATTTTTATTTCCCTTTATCGGTTATCGTTTATTCTAGTATTTATTATTTATTATATATTATTAAGTTTCGTACCTTCCTTCTTAAAGAGTACCGTAGTAAACCGAGTTAAATCGCTAGAGAAGTTATTAAGGAAGTTATTAAGGAAACTAGAACCTAACTTTTTATTCCCTTTTAAATATAGAAGAGCTTAATTATTTATTATAAACTCTCTCGAAATATCCTCGGAAAATATATCTCCTATAAATATCTTATAGTTAGTAAACTTCGAACCTCCTCTAGTTATTACGAAAGCTTTAGGTAATATTATAATAATAGAATTTAATCTATTAAAATTTATTACGACGTTTAAATTTACTACGGTAGTATTTAAACCCTCTTTATTAAATTTACCGAGGTTAATTTTACCGTCGAGACCGACGTTACTATCTACGATAGGCTAGATAAAGATTCGAAACTTTAAGAATTTATATAACGGTAAAGAGGACTTAAACGAGTTCCTTAAAGATATTAATTAAGTATATAAATAGGACTATAAAACTAAAGAGCCTAAATCCACCGGGGATATAAAAATAAATAATAATACTATCGAAACTTATTAGGGTAAGACGTAACGTATCCTCTTTCGATAATATATTACGGATACTATATAGGACTAGTATAATAATCTTAATACCGAGATTAAAAATAATTAAACCCGTATTAAAGATCTTTTCCTACTAGTATTCGAGGTTATCGTTAAGAATTTATAAATTAAAAAGTTCGAGCTCCGAGTTAAACTATATAACCTAGAGTAATTAGATATTAAGAATATAATTAAATATTTAAAGAAAATAGGCGAGTTAATTATAAAATTACTTATTAATAATATTAATATAAGTATAACTATACTTAAAGGTATAAACGACGTAGTAAAGTAAGAAAAAATTTTATTCGAGTATAATAAAGACTGTAATTATTTATTCGCTATTATATAACGCCTTATTAAAATAATATATAGCGAAGTTAAGAAATTAATCCTATTTAATTTAGGGTATAAGGATTCGATGAAAATAATACTACCTAGCGGATTAATATTAATATCTTTATTTATTAATAAAGAGTTACTACGCTAAATTTTAATTAATATATAATAAATTTTCCCTACCCTCCTATATAGCCTTAAGAATATTAATATAAATATTAAAACCTAAGAATTACGGCCGCCGAATTAATTATAAAAATAAAAATACTTTAAGAAATTCACTTAAGGTTATCTTAAAGATATAAGTTTAATAAAGTACTTTAAATATAATTAGTTCGGTTACTATATAAACCGGTACCCGGATTTATTATTAAAGATTATAGTAAATATCTTCTCTTATAACTATAACTACGACTAAAATTATAATTATAAAGAGGAGGAAGACGACGAGTTATAAAAATAATATTAAGGGGGTTAACTTCCTACGCTAGTATAATACTTTATTCCGAATAATAGCGCGAATATTATAATAACTATAAAAATAATACCGGAGGGTATTAGTTTAAAAAACTAAATTTTATAATACTTTATTATTATTAAAAAATCATATTAAAGAAGAGACTTTTAAATTATAACCCTCCTCCTTTACTCTAGAATATCCTAAACTAAATAAAGATTTATAATAACTAGAATTAAACCGGAAGCCTCTTAAATATTAATAATATAAAGAAAGATTTAGAAGAATCTCTAGTAATATTTAACCTAAACTTATAATATTAATTTTTATAATAAATTTAAGGGAATTAAGAACCGCCTTAAACTAGAATAATAAAAACGGGTAAGGTTTAGGAGTTAATAGTTATAAAAGAGTTAAAACTAGCCGACTCTATCCGAGGAATAATAAACCGGTAACGATTTAATATTACCTCGATTATAGATCTTCTAGTATAGTTTAGTTTTAAATAATTATTAAACTATTTAAACTAGATAATTAAAGAGCTCGTATACAATATATAACGGGTTATATTATACTATTAGGTATAAAAAACTATAAAAATAGGCCCGTTAACTATAAGAGTAAAACTAAATAAAACTATTATAATAACCTCGGTAATAATACCCCTACGCTGCGGAACAGGGCAGGGATTACCTTCCCTTCCCTTCCCTTCCCTGGAGGAAGGGGCAGGGAAGGGAAGGGATTCCCTGCTGTTCCCTTCCTCCCTGCTCTCCCTATAGGGCTGCCCCATATATGGCCATATATGCGCGCATGCATGCCCCATTGCTGCCCCCATATATGGCCCATGTATGCGCGTATGCATGCCCCATTGCTGCTCCCATATGGCCCATGTATGCGCCCATGTATGCCCCATTGCTGCTCCCATGTGGCCCATATATGCCCCCATATATGGCCATATATGCGCGCATGCATGCCCCATGTATGCCCCCATATATGGCCCATGGATGCGCGCATGCTTGCCCCATTGCTGCTCCCATATATGGCCTATGGATGCGCGCATGCATGCCCCATTGATGCTCCCATATATGGCCCATATATGAGCCCATTACTGCTTCAAAATGTGGCCCATTCTTGCCCCCATATATGGCCCATTGCTGCTCTTGTATATGGCCCATTCTTGCCCCCATATACGGCCCACTGCTGCTCTTGTATATGGCCCATTCTTGCCCCCATATACGGCCCACTGCTGCTCTTGTATATGGCCTATTCTTGCCCGCATATATGGCCTATTGCTCCGCGCATACATGGGCTATTACTGCGCTAGTCTAAATTAGGTATAAGGCTTGGCGTTTCTTAACCGCTTTCCTAATTGTCCTAATCTTTGTACCACTTAATGGAGCATGCATACGCGTATATATGGGCCACATGGGAGCAGCAATAGGGCATGCATACGCGCATACATGGCCATATATGGGGGCATACATGGGCCACATGGGAGCAGCAATAGGGCATGCATGGGCGCATACATGGGCCATATATGGGGGCACACATGGGTCACATGGGAGCAGCAATGGGGCATGTATGCGCGCATACATGGCCATATA
>JAABUS010000646.1_pt1 | contig 85972 bp, 86 predicted proteins | sample 5560161 | NCBI WGS metagenome assembly JAABUS01 (sample SAMN10711885, study PRJNA513376) | rock metagenome | isolation source: Antarctica rocks | place: Antarctica: Victoria Land, Trio Nunatak nord | collected 2016-01-04
GCCTGTGGGGGTGTGCGCTCATGGTAGAGGTTTACAGACCGCAGACCGGAGATGCGAGTCCACCTCTGTCGAAACAGGATGGGGCTTTGGTGGAGTGGCGTTGGGTTCTTGGGGGTCGGCCCCCCCCCCGGTGATAGGCTTGCAGATCGGTCGGTCGTGTGCCGGACTTGGGAAATTGGGGTTGGGGGTGGAGTCGACTTTGGAGGGGTGGGGGTGTCTGCGGTGGGGAATTTGGGTGGTGCTTCTTTGTTGCTCTTGGGGTTTGGGGGTTGGAATGTGCGCCTCGCGTAAGGTACTTTGGGCGGGTAGGAAATGGGTCGCGCAGAGGTGCGGGGGTGTTTTGCCATGTTCGTCGGATTCGAAGTAATACGCTGACTGGGGGTGGGTGTGAGATTGGGCCTTGATGGTAGATCTATACATAGCTGCTGAGCGATCGCTGTTGCATGAGCGTGAAGAAAAATCATATCGCCTATACACTGTTGACTTGTATATCCGTCATGTCATCGAGATAGACTGGCTAGCCCCTACTATGATGAGATTGAGCATTGTGTGTATACCGGCTTCGATGCACAGCCGGTTAGATACAATGATGCATCAGCCATTCGTTGGTGAACGGTGTTGGATGTCTGTGTGCCGCATATCAATTCTCATAAGACGGCGAGCTTCAAATTTTCCACGGCGTCTGAGGGGTAAGATAGCGAATATGGGTCGAAGATAAGAAGATGATTGTAGCGCAACACTGGAGGAACGGACAGAAATTCCGCATACGCTTGTGGCATGACAAACGATATTTCAAACATGATCTGAAACGGTGGGCCATGCTCAGTGAGAGTGATGTTTGAAGTCAATACCATTTGACTCGTAACACTATGTACTGGCTTACTGTTCGCCGGCTCACATCCAGTGTGCCCGTGGTAATTCCATGTAATCTGTCGCCAGGAATTAAGGATTCGCTGCCGGCTTATCTCTGTGCTATATCTCGAAGCATAAGCTGATGCATTCCCACGAGCACGATACATCTCGGCCATACCACCAAGCCCTAAATTAGCTTATCCAACAGCATGACCAGCATCGCCCGACGGAGCTTTCCCTTCCTTGAAGACAGCAGCTGCGGAAGGACATCCTACGCCTGGTTGCGTGTCGTTGAAGTTCTGCATCGTGGTGATCAAGGCGTGGTTCTGCGCAGCGATCGACGCTGGATCGTTGCCTTCGGGGAACGAGATCACTACGTCCGATTTCCCAGCCTTGCCTGCGGCGACGAATTGGTTGAGTTTGGCAATGAATGGATCGCGGTCCGGGGGGCAAAAGCATGGGATGGGGGCGTCGTGTAAGCCTTGGCAGTTGCCCGGGTGTTTGGCGGACGGGGTTCCGCGCTGGACGCCGAAGTTGGGGATGAGAGCTCGGTTGATGTCACGGCGGACGTTAGAGTGTGGGGCTGCCGTAACAATCGCGACAAGCGCGAGTAGTGCAAAGGAGTGTTGCATAACGAACGTGGATGTGATGAAGTGAGAGACCTCAAGCTATAGGTTAAGGAGTGACTAGAATTGAAAAACCAAGAGGACGGCACAGCCGTGAAAGAATGACAATCGTATCTACAATGATTGAATCGAGAACGGGATGATAAAAGCATCGACAAAAGATAGAAGGCCAGCTTCTTAAGTAAGGGATAGTAGGTCTACAGCATTGCAAAGTCCAGGATCATATTGGAGCAATCTGTTGGGTTGAAGACAGCGAGATGAACAATGCAAAGATTCGCGCTTTATGCAACCCACCAGTGGACCAGTCAAAACGTGTAGCCGGTCAGGTTACCCGGAGGAGACGGAAAATGCTGTCCATAGAACGGTCATAGGTCACGAGGGCTGAGGTCGAACGAACGACCAGAATTATGCGTAGAGGCTCGTGAGTATTCCAAGATGAATCGTAGAGATCGTTGGTGAAAGTCTCTGAGTGGTCTATTGGAGCTGATGCCAGTGCATGGCGGTTCAGAAAAGTCCATGCCAGAAGCATCGGGCGAGCAGATTGGCAGCTTGTATCAAGTGGCGGGTGACAGACAGTCTTCGTTGGCCAGAAGAAAAGTTGCGAGCTTAGATGGGCCTCGGATCATCGGATGGGACAGACATGGATGATGGACGGGTTGGGATAGGGGAACCGTTGGCGGTTATCGCAATCTACTAACCCAACTAAGCAAGTACGGTTATCTGACACGTTCCATGCACCATGGAAACAAAAGGCCAAGCGGAGGCTCCCGTTGTACTCACCTTAGCATACCAAGCCTTGACTGAACACCTGAGCTCGTTGGAGGTCGAATTGCTTGTACTTCTCCGACGCGTGGTGTACTATAGCACAATACGTGAAGAATAGATCTTGCCGTTCATTTTCAGTGAAGTCACTCTGCGAGCTGGGTCTGTATCCGCTGCGTTTGGTTCCGCTGATTGCTTTGAGTCTAAACGTCGCCCAGTGCTGGCCGGAGAACTAGGCTCTTGCATCTGGCATTGGGTATGCTCTTTTGAGGAAATCAAGATTCTGACCGCGGTGACGCCCTTAAATGGCGGAGGATGGGACCCCCAAGCGACCGGTGTCCAAGCCTTACCTCGGGCACGCGCATACCTGCTCTCGTATTATGGACAGTTGCCGGCACTGACACTGATCATCCAAATGCAATAGTAGAGCTGAGGTAGCTAGTCGAGGGTAGATGCGATATCGGCCATGCTTAAGTTCAATTGCCTCAACCCCAATCGAAAACGTCTTCGGAGCCGCTGGCAGCGACCGGGAGTTTGTGAATCGAGGCGGGGACGAATACTGAAAGCTGCAGTAGTGCCGAGCGTCGGCGAGTTCATGCATCGCGTTACTGCCCTCTGGGCATTCGTGTGCCTCGCACTCTCGGTGCTGGGTGCATCAGCTGGATAGGGTACGGGGTGGCGAGCAGGCGTGTATCATTAACTCCTTTCTCTGGATTCCGTGAAACAAAAGTTACTTCTAAAAGCAAAGTGTGGAGGCCAGGACGATGCGGCAGGCGGGTGCGATATTTAGCCGGCCCGTACAGACGCTAGTCCGTTGGTGGATCGCCTCTACTTGCCCGGAGCTTGGAGTACTTCTACCTCGGAAACTCACCGAAGACAGCCAGCCCGAACTCACCCCTTCGACTGCATGGGCCACCTCAGCGAGCCAATGCTCTCCATGCGGGCTACCCGGCGATCTGTGATGACGCTATTGTACCACATCTTGTGGGCAAGCCAGGTGTTGTGGTGCGATCGTGTGACCGTGGCGGCTTGTAAGAGCTGCAGGGCGCGCATTCGCATCCCCGAACTCGACTGATAATTGAATTACGGTCCCTGGTTTCGCGATTCCCAACCTTCGTGCCGCTGCAGAAATTACAAACGCACAGCCCAGAAGGCCACGATATCGGTACCTTGCATGCCGCCCTGAGGCTGCATGGCAGGCTGCAATAACGACTGGCTCCCAGAAGTTGGTTACACTGTGCATGCATTCTGCTGGTGCCACTGTCTCTTGATGCTCACGCGGCTCAAATGGAATATAATACGAACTCTGTCGATGCCTGTCTAAGAGAACTGTTGACATGACTGTTGTCATGAGATTATTCAGGAGGCAAGTCGGAAAACTTGGGACCTAGTCAGACCAGAATCATGAATCCCGGGGCTGACAAGCTGACAAGCTGACAACCTACAAGCTATCTGGTCGGACTTCATTCCTTTGGACACGGGGCCGCAATCGAGTCGTTGGCATTCGATACACGAATGGGGCGCATAGGCGGATACGTACGAGTATACTGGCCAGCCTTACGTGGGAAAGATCGCTGCGAGTCGGGAGCGGTATGATGCCTAATACTTGCTGGTGGTCTTGCCACCATTCTCTAGGAGGCAAAGCGCTCATGATACCATGCAGACGATGATGGATTAAGGTCTGGCCCCCTGCTGCGCATCCTTACTACTTTTTTTCGTCACTCTCATCTATTCGCTACTCGGCTTCCCCTCGTAAGGAAGATGACATCCCATAGGATCAATTGTTGAGACCCCACATTGTGGTGACACTATCATGGAATAGCACTTCGTTACGGCGTGTACTTCCGAGAAATACGCGAAGGGTGGATCTTGTAAGGGATATTAACCATAGTGCTTACCTGATACGGATTAGGCTTGGAGTCTATTGACAGACTGACGGCTTACAATGTTGCTTTGCACCCAAAAGCTCCTTTCTCACGCTGGACTGTGGTGGCAGTGTTGGTAGTGCCCACGGAAAGCTCATGACTGAAGCTCAAGATGCATCCGCACACTCGGATGATTCCAGGTCCCCACTCTCCGTTCAGGTCTACCGAATATTGACACATCAGGTTTGCAGCCATAGTATTCTAACAGCGTGAATGAAGATCATTTAGCCGACAGCCCCCACTGACCAGGCGGTTTCAGGTCGTCCACAGAGTTGATTGACATCTCCACTGCCTCTACATGACAACGAGCTGATGTCCTGACGCCCAAGAATCCTTTTCCTCGGCGTTTCGTGGCTGCCAGGGTCATTTCCTATGTGACCACACTATAGAGCATGTACACTCTGACAACCCTTTCAGGACTTTCCACGCTCATCTCCACCGCATCAGCTCTGCTCCGGGGCTGACGTTAGGTCTCAGCCCACGCCGTATACGAACTCTAGTCTTTTCTTACCTGAGTAATAGCTTCAGGCCAGTCCCCAATATAAAGCCATTACAGCACCCTCTTCCTCTCCTTTTCTTTCCACTTTCGTGCTCAAGCCTATTCGTGCTCAAGCTTATTGGTACCGAAGTCTTTCTCTTCTGGCACTCAGTCTAAATTGACCGGACATTCCTTTCAGATCACCTTCCTTGGCCAACTATCCTTCATTGCAGCACAACGATAAATCAAAATAATATGGGCTCCCTACTAAACAACATCCTCCAGTCAGCCTCTGTGTTAGCAGCACTGCCTCAGATTGCAACCAATGGTATATCTCTACCAACATACCTTTCTCCAGGGTACTGCACTAACCATCCATTTCGCTCACGCAGGTCTCTCACTGTTGGGAACTTTGAGTGCTCCCACATTGCCAGACTTCCTGACGACTAATCCCTTGCCGAATGGATATCCCTGGAGCACTGCAACTGCGGCTACTACCAATCCATACGAGCAAAGTCCGACCACTGGGGTGATCAGATCGTATGATTTCACCATTACCCGTGGTTTCCTAGCCCCTGACGGCGTGAACAAGAGTGTTCTACTTGTTAACAACCAATTCCCTTCGCCGAAATTAGAGGCCAACTGGGGTGACACTTTCCAAATCACCGTGCATAACCAAATCACTGGCCCAGAAGAAGGTACTGCTTTGCACTGGCATGGCATCCTCCAAAGACAAACCCCTTGGTTCGATGGCGTCCCATCCGTTCAACAATGCCCAGTTGCTCCCGGAAAGTCCCTCACCTACACGTTTAAAGCAGACCTCTACGGTACATCTTGGTATCACTCTCACTATAGTGCCCAATATGCCGGAGGACTCTTTGGCCCAATGATCATCTACGGTCCCAAGAATGCACCATACGACATAGATGTGGGTCCCGTCATACTCTCTGACTGGTACCATGATGAATACTTCAGCATCGTTAAGAAGGTTGTTGGGTTACCACCATCCCCACCGCCAAGATCCAACAATAACCTGATCAATGGCAAAATGGACTACGACTGCAGTCTGATCACCAACGGCCAGCAGTGCACGCCGAACGCTGGTATTTCCATCTTTAAATTCACGGCCGGAAAGACCCACCGTTTGCGCCTCATCAACGCAGGTGCAGAGGGCATTCAGCGCTTCACCATCGACAATCATACCATGACTGTGATCGCTAACGACTTCGTCCCAGTCAAGCCATACCAGACCAATGTGGTCACTCTCGGTGTAAGTGATCGTAGAGTCCGCCCAGATCAGATACTGATTATTCGACACAGATTGGCCAACGTACCGACGTCCTTGTGACTGCCAACATGCCTGCTAACTCCGCAGTTTTCATGCGCGCTGATCTGAGTGCCAAATGCGCAACGGCAAATCAACCACATGCTGTTGCAGCAATCTACTACAATAAGGCAGACACAACCAAAACTCCAACATCGGTCGCGACGCCCTACGATGATGGCCACTGTGGGAACGATCCGCTTGTGAAGACCATGCCCTTCTTTCCCTTCCCTGCAACGACCAATCCTGCGACTACTCAGACAATCGATATCACTGTTGGAGCAAACGCTTCTGGCAACATCGTGTGGAAGATGAACGGAGAGTCATTCCGAGCCAACTACGACCACCCAATCCTCTTGCTCGCCAACTTGGGAAACACTTCTTACCCCAATGATCCCCAGTGGAATGTCTACAACTTCGGCACCAACAACAGCGTCCGCCTCATTGTGAAAAACGAAATCCCCGCTTCGCACCCTATGCATCTCCATGGCCATAACTTCAATGTCCTCGCCGAAGGCGTCGGCACATGGGACGGAACCGTTACCCACATAGAAAATACCCAGAGGCGCGATGTGCAAATCCTGCAGCCGGCAGCCCACAACGCTGACGGTACTACCAGCCCGGGCTACATGGTCGTTCAGTACAACACGGACAATCCTGGCGTATGGCCGTTCCACTGCCACATCGCCTGGCATGTCAGTGCGGGTCTCTATGTGAACCTAATGGAGCAGACTGCTGCCATCCAGAAGCGGGTCATCCCTTCAGTCGTGGCGCAAACCTGCAGGGACTGGGCTGACTACAGTGGGCACAATGTCGTTGAGGAGATTGACTCGGGTCTGTAGGGGTTTTCCTAGTTTTGGACTGGATCGGGCGCCATGGTATGCGATCGCCCGCTCACGGGTGTGTACTTCTGCAAGTGTGTTGGATCATGCTATCTAGCGAGGATTGTACGCGTGTGACTATTTGCATTTTCGGCAACGGTTCTATGCCTCTTTCGCTTCTTACTGTCTTTACCGGCACACCATGTTGTATGATGCATCCTTGTCAGCATTTTCGAGGCGCAGTGGGGGGGGGAGGCCTGGAACTCCGGGCGTCACAGGATCTGTAGGAATAGGATCAATCCAATGACTCAATACTTCATAATCAAGTTGACTCGGGGCAGTCCCCTTTAGTATTTCCGGCAGGCCCTTTAAGCCACATTGCGTTATCCACCTAATCAGCACTGTATCTATTCAGCATCACCTCGTCGTCGTTGTCGTCAACTGTATAGTCTTACTGACGGTGTTTCTGGTGAGAGGATATATTTGATAAGCATGAATGCATTATCACTTTACTTTAGACGATGACGCATTTAAACCAGCACGATCTACGTCTTGCAGATTCGTGCATCGTGCATGACAGCTGTGTCAGAGCTCGAACCTGACTATCGGGTCCACTGCCCTATCTCGTGTATCGTGCATGATATTGTCGCCTCTTTGCAGTCGTCGTCTCCAGTTGCTGTATTTGCTATCAGCCCCTGCATCTACTACAGATTGAGTATAGTCATCGAATGCAGTCGATGGCGACGGTGGCGATGTGGCCCATGTGGCCGAAGAGGACTGCCGGAACTACTAAAGGGGACGGCCCCGAGAACTTGCTTCATAATCGCTTTTCCGAGTGTTTTGAAACCTCTGGCTATACCGTTGCAGTGTGCCTTCATGACCTGCACCTGCTGCCGCACTACCCCGCAGATGTCTCACTCTCGATCCCGTCGTTGTTCGTATCCGTAATGGTTCTCGGGGCCGTTTTCTTCTCCAACTCGGATCACGAACGTTGATGATGTGCCCCGATAAACTGAGATTTCACCTAGGGTGGATTCCACTCCCTCGTTTCGCATCCTCCTGGCAGATCCTAAAGGAGTTGACAGGTTTGCTTTGGAATCCTTACCAACGCAGAGAATCCTTCGGAGGTTAATACACAAGGGTTTCTTCCGAATCTAATACGCAATGGTGGGGGGCCATGCAGCTTCCTCCGGTTCAACGTCATCGGCCGTGTGGTGGACAATAAGACCGCGGTCCGATTCGACAACGCGTGACAGTTTGACAGCTTATACTTGATACTTTAGCTTTGGCACATTACAGCAGGATGAGCTACTCGTGTTGCCCTGAAATTCGTGTCGACGAAAGACTTCCATGAGTATCTCGCCACTAAAATACCTGGCTTAACCTGCAACCGCCACCAACTCTGATTTACCATCCCAACAGGAGGTCCACACAACATCATCAGTATACCACCAGATTTGATGTACTATTTTATTCGTCTCTTTAAGACGCTGGCAGATCTATATCTTCAAAGCTTCAAATTGTACATTAACTCAATCGCGCAAACACTATTTTCCATCTGTTGTCGATCGAGGAACTGGAGAAGCTATCAAAGCAGACATTACAACGCCAAATATACTCTTTAAGAGATGTACGTGATCAACGCTATAAAGACTTAGTTGTTTCTCAGAGTATAGAGAATTTCAGCTGAAAAAGGGCGACAATGTGTGGGGAGGTACGATGGATCTGGTGGCATTTGGCAGTCAATTGATGTACCCCATAAATTACATAATTGCGCGACCAAAGACTATACTCTGTCAGCCCGCAATGGCTCGTCTATCGACCAATCTCTTGATCAATAGACTGTGCTTGGAGGAAAGAGCACAGGTGATTTCTATCGACTGACTGGCCGACAAGCGTACAGTAGCCTGCTAACCGGAACAGGAAGGGAATGGATTCATGGGCGACTCGAGTAGGTCATCTTGCAGCTCACAGAAGCTTAAAGTATTCTTATATTCTAGATCTGCGACCGGTGCATCTCTAGGGTTCCGGTTTCGGCCGATTATACGCCAATTTAGGCCAGCTTTCTCAAACTTCCGCTTGCCCTTTGGACACCCTTACAGCGAGCGCCCAGAGAATGCAACATTGTGAAGACGGCTGAGGGCGGCAATGAGGGCGGCGGTAGCCCAGTCCGGAACATTTACTGGGAGCGGAAGTCCTCGCCAAGACTTTTCACAATGGGGAGAAGAACATCACGGGGTCTACCTGGCGCAAATGCCGTTGACTTTGCATAAACCACGGTTCGCCCTCTGCACTGGGCTGTGGGGAAGAAACTGCCGAATAGGCGCACCACACCGAGACAGACGACTAGCGATAGCAGGAGCGCATCCACAACGTTTCCAAGGCATTGTCGATCATCTGGGGAAGTCTGAGATCAGACAATCAGACGCGCATGCAGTGGGGGTACATTGTGCGTGTTTGTAGATAGCTGAACCCCCGACTTTACTGCGAAGTTCACCCTCCGTGAAAATGTTGATTGACGGAAGTCGAGGTGAATGAAGTTGCCGGCGCGAGACATAACGCGTAGGAGTATTTCCGATACATGAAACCAACGCTAAGATCTCAAATGCCTGCCCTCTCATTCGCTTAAATAGCTTATCTCTATCAACGACCATTTCCCTCGACAAATCCGCCCTTAGACTGTGAACTGCACAACATCCGCCCACATTCATCCAGTCAGCTACCACTAGCTCGCTTGCTTCCCATTGGAAACTCAGCCCCCCTGGTTCCCGGAAGCCTTCGTTCTTCAAGCTTTACGGGGGTAAGTAGTCCAACGTCCAGATTCATTTCGCCACGGTGGGGTTCACACAACTACAGGTTTCATCCCCCTCGCCCTCCATCTTTCCTAAATTACCTTCTCGTCCTCGCCTTCACACTGTCACCTGTACACATCATCCCTGGTACAGGCAGCTCGACGACGCATTGAACGCGTACCAATCGTACTTTCGACTCGAAAAGATACCAACAGCAACCCCACCTCTGCGCAGCGATATCGGACGGCCGCCGCCCGTAGGATGGGTCTCGTGGTGGAAGACATTTATGGACCAAAGATTGACGACGAACAACCAACCAACGTATACGAGTACGAGAATACCCCGGAGAACCGGTCATGGGCCGGGGCTCTGCCCGTGAAGCAGGGTCTTTACGACCCTGAGTATGAGAAGGACGCCTGTGGTGTCGGCTTCGCTGCGTAAGTCACAGCTGTTCGCGGACGGTGGGAGTAATAACTGAGCTTCTTGTAGCCATATCAAGGGTCATGCAAGCCATAAGATTATCAGCGATGGTACGCGGTTCCATCGCCTTGGCTTCGGCAGCACTCACTGACAGTCTTCACAGCCAAGAATCTGCTGTGTAACATGACCCACCGCGGGGCGGTGGGCTCCGATGCGCGAGATGGAGACGGTGCTGGAGTCATGACTTCCATCCCTCATAGGTTCTTCGTCAAGAATTTCGCCCGAGAGACTGGCCTCGAGCTTCCCCCGCAGGGTCAATACGCGGCAGGCAATCTATTCTTCAAACCGGACACCGACATACTCAAGCAATCTACGAACACCTTCGAAGAAATAGCCGATTCATTGGGTCTACGGGTTCTGGGATGGCGAGAAGTGCCGAGAGACTCAAGCTTGCTAGGACCAGCAGCGCTTTCCCGAGAGCCAATAATCCTTCAGCCTTTCGTCGTCCTCAAATCGGCCTACGGCACGGGGAAATCACCAGAAATCACGGATTTTGCTCAATTCGATGAGAAACAGTTCGAGCGCCAACTGTACGTTTTGCGAAAGCGCGCAACGCACACCATTGGACTTCACAATTGGTTCTATCTGTGCTCGCTGAGCAACAGGAATATAGTCTACAAGGGCCAGTTGTCTCCGGTGCAAGTCTATGAATACTATCATGACCTCGTATCTGTGGACTATGAGGGTCACTTCGCGCTCGTTCATTCTCGGTTTTCGACAAACACATTCCCTAGCTGGGATCGAGCCCAGCCGCTCCGATGGGCGGCCCACAATGGTATGTCAACCAGCTCTATATGTTATTGGTGTGACCTAATCAAGGCTAGGCGAGATCAATACCCTGCGAGGCAATAAGAATTGGATGCGAGCTCGTGAAGGTGTCATGCAGTCGGGCTTCTTTAAGGAAGAGCTGGATCAACTATACCCGATCGTCGAAGATGGAGGCTCTGACTCGGCAGCTTTCGACAACGTCCTCGAGCTTCTGGTGATCAACGGTGTCCTATCGCTGCCGGAAGCTATCATGCTCATGGTGCCAGAAGCTTGGCAGGACAATACAGCGATGGATCCGGCGAAGGCAGCTTTCTATGAATGGGCGGCATGTTTGATGGAGCCGTGGGATGGGCCAGCGCTTTTCACCTTCTCCGACGGCAGATATTGTGGTGCTAATCTTGACCGAAATGGGCTGCGGCCTTGCAGATACTATGTTACTGATGATGATCGGATAGTATGCGCGTCTGAGGTAGGAACGATTCACATAGACCCCGAGAAGATCGTTCAGAAGGGGCGATTGCAGCCTGGGAAAATGCTCTTAGTTGATACAGTCGCTGGCCGTATCGTCGATGATGCCGAGCTCAAGCACAACGTCGCTAGCCGCCAAGATTTTAGATCATGGCTCCAGAAAGAGCTTCTCACGCTACCTGGTATCTACTCTCAGCTAGAAGAGGAAGGTATGGAATTAGGGCACAAGCTCAATGATATCGGCGTGCAGGAAGATCCAATGCTGAAAGCCTTCGGGTATTCGTTCGAGCAAGTAAGCTTGCTGCTGGGCCCTATGGCCGCTGATTCAAAGGAAGCCCTTGGATCCATGGGTAACGATGCCCCATTAGCATGCCTCGCCCAACAGCCTCGCCTGCTGTATGAATATTTCCGTCAACTCTTTGCCCAAGTCACTAATCCTCCCATCGACCCCATACGAGAGGCTATCGTTATGTCTTTGGAATGCTACGTTGGCCCTCAAGGTAATCTACTTGAGATGGATGCCGGTCAATGCCATCGTCTGCTGCTACCCTCGCCAATCTTGTCACTCGAGGAGTTTACCGCACTCAGTAATATTACTACGTTACATCGAGAATGGACTGTGAAGACAATCGACATTACCTTTCCCAAGAACGAAGGCATCCAAGGGTATATGAAAGCTATGGACAGGATCTGTTCCGAGGTCACTGAAGGTATCAACAACAGTGACCGCTTGCTCATACTATCCGATCGAAACACATCCAAGGATCGCGTTCCTGTGTCGGCACTTCTAGCTACAGGCATGGTACATCACCATATGGTTCGCAACAAGTGGAGATCACAAGCCGCTCTTGTTGTAGAGACGGCCGAAGCTCGTGAAGTGCATCATATGTCTGTCCTCCTTGGGTATGGTGTCGATGCTATCTGCCCGTATCTAGCGATGGAGTGTATTCTCAAGATGAATCGCGAAAAGCTTATTCGAAAGGAACTGTCGGATGAGAAGGTTGTTCAGAATTATAAGTATTCTTGTGATGGTGGCGTCTTGAAGGTCATGAGCAAGATGGGTATCTCGACACTCCAGAGTTACAAAGGCGCCCAGATCTTCGAAGCTCTCGGTGTAGCTGACGAGGTTGTCGACCGATGCTTTACAGGAACCGCTACTCGAATCAAGGGCATGACATTCGAGCTCATTGCTCAAGATGCATTCGCTTTCCATGAGAAGGGTTTTCCAACGCGCAACATCCATAACATCCCCGGTCTTGCCGAATCCGGTGAGTATCACTGGAGAGATGGCGGAGAACCCCACATCAATGACCCTGTCGCTATTGCAAACATCCAGGATGCGGTACGCACGAAGAACGACAAGTCGTACGAGGCATACTCTTTGGCAAGCTATGAGCAGATCAAGAACTGTACTCTACGGGGTATGCTTGACTTCAGTTTCGATGAGCGAATCTCAGTGCCCATTGATCAGGTTGAGCCTTGGCCTGAGATCGTCCGCCGCTTCGTTACGGGTGCTATGTCTTACGGATCAATTTCGATGGAGGCGCATTCCACACTAGCCGTCGCCATGAACCGTCTCGGTGGCAAGTCCAATACTGGCGAAGGTGGTGAGGACCCCGAGCGTAGTCTAACAATGGAGAACGGCGATACCATGCGTTCGGCGATCAAGCAAGTCGCTTCCGGACGCTTCGGCGTTACCTCCAACTACCTTGCCGACTCTGACGAGCTTCAAATCAAGATGGCTCAGGGCGCCAAGCCTGGTGAGGGCGGCGAGCTCCCAGGGCACAAGGTCTCTGGTCCCATTGCTCGAACAAGACATTCGACACCTGGCGTGGGTCTAATTTCGCCTCCTCCTCATCACGACATTTACTCCATCGAGGATCTGAAGCAGTTGATTTACGATCTCAAATGCTCAAACCCCCGGGCTCGCGTCTCTGTCAAGCTGGTGTCCGAGACTGGTGTCGGCATTGTCGCCTCCGGTGTTGCAAAGGCCCGGGCTGACCACATCCTGATATCCGGTCACGACGGTGGGACAGGTGCTTCGCGATGGACGGGCATTAAATATGCAGGTTTACCTTGGGAATTGGGGCTTGCTGAGACGCACCAGACCCTTGTGCTCAATGATTTGAGAGGTCGTGTCATTGTTCAGACTGACGGTCAAATCCGGACCGGCCGTGATGTTGCGATTGCTTGTTTGCTGGGCGCGGAAGAGTGGGGCTTTGCTACGACTCCTCTGATTGCTATGGGATGCATTATGATGCGCAAGTGCCATACCAATACATGCCCAGTTGGCATCGCGTCCCAGGATCCTGAGCTGAGGAAGAAATTTCAAGGCACCCCTGAGCATGTCATCAACTTCTTCTACTATGTCGCGAACGAATTGCGTGCGATCATGGCTAAACTGGGCTTCCGAACAATCAACGAGATGGTGGGACATTCTGAGGTGCTCCACATGCGCGACGATCTACGCTCAGCTAAAACGGAAAACGTTGACCTTGGGCTCATTCTCACACCTGCTCATCACTTGCGGCCTGGCGTGGCGACCTACAACGTTCGGAAGCAGGATCACAAGCTCCATGTCAGACTCGACAACAAGCTCATTGCGGAATCTGAACTGGCGCTAGAGAAGGGTCTGCCATGTCGCATCGAGTGTGACATTGTCAATACTGATCGAGCTCTCGGAGCGACACTGTCCTACCAGATTAGTAGGCGCTACGGCGAGGCAGGTCTGCCTCAAGATACCATTCATGCCAACATCAAGGGATCCGCTGGCCAGTCTTTCGGTGCATTCCTGGCTCCGGGTGTTACTCTCGAGCTTGAAGGAGATTCGAACGACTACGTTGGGAAGGGTTTGTCTGGTGGACGTCTCATTATCTACCCCCCAAGAGCCGCGGTCTTCAAGGCCGAAGAGAACGTCCTGATCGGCAATGTTTGTCTGTATGGCGCAACCATGGGTACATGTTACTTCCGCGGAATGGCCGCCGAGCGATTTGCCGTTCGTAATTCTGGAGCCACAGCCGTCGTTGAGGGTGTTGGCGACCACGGCTGCGAGTATATGACTGGCGGTCGTGTGCTTGTTCTTGGTGGCACTGGTCGTAACTTCGCGGCCGGTATGTCTGGTGGTATCGCTTATGTACTCGACATGAACCAGGACTTCCACTCGAAGATTAATATGGAGATGGTGGAAGTCTCAGGCCTGGAGGATCCGTCTGAAATCGCTTTCGTTCGAGGATTGATCGAGGACCACCACCACTATACAGGGTCGGAATTGGCTGCTCGCGTCTTGCTCGACTTCAACCGCGCACTACCACGCTTCGTCAAGGTGCTTCCGACTGACTACAAACGAGTTATGGCCGAGGAAGCAGCCAAGGCTGAAGCGGCCAAGAAAGCAGAATACCCGTTGCCGATTCTTCCAGGCAACCCTGTCCGGACTCTTCACGAGGATTCGAAGAAGCAGATGCATGACCGTAAAGCCCAGGAAAAGAAGGCTGACATGCTCGACATCGAAGAAAACTTTGGTGACCAGAAAGCCGAAAAGAAGAAGTCCGCCTTGGTCCTTGACAAGACCAAGGGCTTCATGAAGTACCAGCGAAGAGCCGAGAAGTATAGGAAGCCAGAGACAAGAACACGCGATTGGAAAGAGCTGTCAACCCGCCTGAACGAAGATGAGCTGAAATACCAAGCTGCCAGATGCATGGACTGCGGTGTACCATTCTGTCAGTCTGATACTGGCTGTCCCGTTTCGAACATCATCCCCAAGTGGAACGAGCTGGTTTTCCAGAATCAATGGAGGGATGCACTCAACCGTCTGAACATGACGAACAACTTTCCCGAGTTCACTGGCCGAGTCTGCCCCGCGCCTTGCGAGGGAGCTTGTGTCCTCGGTATCAACGAGGACCCTGTTGGTATCAAGTCTATCGAGTGTGCCATCATTGACCGCGGCTTCGACATGGGTTGGATGGTTCCTAACCCACCAGCTAATCGGACCGGTAAGACAGTTGCGATCATCGGATCCGGTCCTGCTGGTCTGGCCTGTGCCGACCAGCTCAACAGGGCTGGCCACCTGGTCACAGTATATGAGCGTTCTGATCGCATTGGTGGCTTGCTGATGTATGGTATCCCGAACATGAAGCTCGATAAGACCATTGTGCAACGCCGGGTTGACTTCATGGGCGAGGAAGGCGTCAAGTATGTCACTGGCATTGAGGTTGGTCCTGATGCTGAAGTCTCGCTGCGATCGCTTCAACATGACTACGATGCAGTTGTCATTGCCACGGGCGCCACCGTTGCTCGAGACTTGAAGATCCCCAATCGCGAGCTCGAGGGCATTCATTTTGCTATGCAATTCCTCCATCGCAACACCAAGTCGCTTCTTGACTCTGAGCTCTCTGACGGTGAGTACATCTCCGCTAAGGGTAAAGATGTTGTTGTCATCGGTGGCGGTGATACCGGTAACGATTGCATTGGCACCTCCGTCCGTCACGGTGCCAAATCTGTCACCAACTTCGAGCTTCTCCCGCAGCCACCGCCAGAACGTGCTCGCGACAATCCATGGCCTCAGTGGCCACGTATCTACCGCGTGGACTACGGGCATACCGAAGTCAAGACACACATGGGCAAGGATCCACGCGAGTACTGCGTCATGTCGAAGGAATTCGTTGACGATGGCGAAGGCCACGTCGCCGGCATCAATATCCATCGCGTGGAGTGGACCAAGAGCGTTTCTGGTGGTTGGGACATGAAGACTATCGAAGGGAGCGAGCAGTTCTTTCCCGCTCAGCTGGTGATGCTGTCAATGGGATTCTTGGGTCCAGACGACCGCTTACTCGGGACCGACGTGGAGAAAGATGCCCGCAAGAACGTCAAGACCCCACCAGGGAAGTACAGCACGAACCTTCCCAATGTCTTTGCTGCTGGTGACTGCCGGCGCGGCCAGTCGCTCATCGTTTGGGGTATCAATGAAGGCCGCCAAGCAGCCCGTGACGTGGACACCTACCTCATGGGAGTGGGCACTCAGCTTCCCAAGACTGGAGGCATTATCCAGCGTGCCGCATACGAGACTGTCGGTTTCCCAGAGAAGATGAAGGCACAAGCCGTTGGCGCTGCCTAGAATCGTTGATTGGAATCATTTTACCTCCTATACATATGCGAAAATCTGAAGATACATACGTCCATCGAACTCACGGCATTTCCTGTACGATGACGAAAACTAAAATGGTGTTTAGGTGAAAGCATGGATCTTGAGATACCATTCTGCCACTCGCTTTTCTACGTCTTTCTGCGAGTGAGCCTTTGATTTTGAGTTCGTCTCTGAGCATGCGATATCCTTACTGCATGCGTTTTCCGCGGTTGCATTAGATAGCGGTAGATGGGGCACTGTAGTGTGACAGACTTTCGATACGCTAGATAGTTCAACGCAATTCTAGTACATCTTGTCGATCAGATGTGACTTGATACGACCAAACATCCATGCACCACGTGAGAAAGAGTATCCCGTTCCATGACCTTGCTTACGAAAAGGTTTTCACAGACACACAATGAAGTGTATAACCAGTGAAGATCCATAGTTGAAAAGACAGACCGGCAGAAAAATATCACCCACATTGTCCTTTGACTCGACGAACGCCGCCTATTGAACAAGCACGTGACTAGGGCAAAAGGCATCTTGCTGCAAACAATGTTCAACATCCATCAATAGAGCAATCTATGCGCTCCTGACCATCCAACTTGTAATACCACATTGATGGCTGCCTCCGCCCACCCCGGCCATTTCTTTCAAACCGAGTACGTGCGTACAAGAACTTCCCTGTTTCCTTGACCCAAGCTCCACTGACACCGCCATTCCCCCAAAAGCACCTCCCTCAAATCCGCGCACATCAAAGCGGGCAAATCAGCGAACACCCTTGGCTCCCCTGTTCGTCTCTCCTCCAAACCTCTTGCCATTATCGCCGATCCTACCGCCAGCGACGCCGTATACGTGGGGGAGAGCGCTGGCACTGTGAGGAGGGTGCTACTCGATGTAGGTGTGTCGCCCAGCCTTTGTTACGGCTTCACGAGTCTCCGCTATCCCGTATCCATCTCTTCTTCTGCCGCGACTAAAATCGTGCCATACAGACAGGCTCCAGATCTGAGACATTCCGCTCACCGGCATCGACCGCACCCCTCACTTCCCTCGCCCTCTCTACCACTTCCAGCACTATCTTCGCCGGGTCATGGGATCAGAGCATACATTCTTGGTCGTTGGTAACGCGTGAGCCGATCAGAAGACTTGTCGGTGGGCACACCGACTTCGTGAAATGCCTCCTCACTATCCGGCTTCCCAATGGTGATAGAGACCTATTGCTTAGCGGCGGCGCGGATGGCGCGCTCGTGCTTTGGGACGCGGAAAGCGGGGAGAGGCTGCAGCTCTTGCGGACGGGACATACAACTGGGGGGTTGCTGGCTCTGGCGCTCCTCCCTACGGACTCAAGGCTGGACAGCGAGGAGAGAGAGCAAGCTGAAGATACGGGGAGCAGTGTTGCCCTTACGGAGGAAGAAGGCAAAATGTCAACGACAATTTTCAGCGCCGGTTCTGATCGCACGATTCGACGCTTCTCCCTCTCCTACTGGAAACCACAAGCTGGTCGTTCACTCGGCCCTTCCCTTGAAGAAATCTACCCTGAAGGTCCGATCATCGCCCACGAAACATCAGTCAACTGTATAACTTTCGGCTGCGACTCCCAACTCTGGACAGCCTCCGCAGACGAAACCGCCAAATGCCTTCTCCCCGACCCCACAGATCCACCTCATTGGAAAGTCAGCGCCACGCTGCAACACGGTGGATACGTGCGTGCAGTCGCCGTGGATACAGAGGGTGGATTGATCATCACAGCGGGACGCAGTGAGGAGGTCAAGATCTGGGATGCAGAGACTGGGGAATTGGAGTGGAGCTACGAGGGGCATTATGATGAGATTACGGGGTTGGTGGTGCTGGAAGCACGGATGGGGGTGGTGTCGATCAGTGTGGATGGGACGGTGAGGCGGTGGGGGCTGAGGAGTGAGGATATTGCGGCTGCGAAGCGGAAGGCTACAGAGGAAGAGGAGAGGAGGGAGCGGGGAGAAGGTGGGGGTGGAGAGGAGGAGGATGGGGAGGGTCAGAGCGCGGGCGTGGGCTTGACGGAGGAAGAGGAGAGGGAGTTGGCGGAGTTGATGGAGGAGGGGTGAGGGATCGGGCATGTCCCTGGCCTCACATCGATACATTCATGTCGGTTTAGACGTCTTGTTGCAGCCAATAAGTCCAATCAGGGCCCGGAGCCGCTCGAGCCTACCCGTCCCAGCTCATATCATATCCCACGCTCTGGCAAAAAACGGGGTGTTGATCCCTAGCGCTCCTCGACGCGATGATGATGGACTGGGCGACCAGTAGGGATTCTCAAGTCGAGCATCATCTGAGCATATGCTAGAAGCTGAACACAGTAGTGACATTCATACCGGATGCCCCGCTACCGTGTTGAACTACGCTTAACCAGCACCATCACCACCATAGGCAACCTCTTCCACGGAGGTTCTGGGAAACCCAAAGACGGTTAGAGCAGGGCTCACGCTAGTCGCTTCGAGGTTCGGGGGTTTTCATCGGATCTCGAGAGAAGAAACCTTCCTAGTACCTCCTTCTTCTCTGGTCGGCGCCGCACACATGATGAGAGTCTCTAGGGTGCACACAGCGTTCAAGCACCGGCTTCCTCTGTCAATGTCTACATCAAGCCCTCTAAGAGAAAGAACCGATCCACCATGTACCCTACATCATCAACAACCGGACTCCCCCAATGAATTCCATCATGCATACACAACCATCACCACCGCCAACAGCACCCCTGCCATCACACTACCACTGCACCGTGCACTATACCCACCGCTCTCCAGGCGTGCCTCGCTATCGCTCGTAGTAACCGCCTTCCCATTCACCGAGATCGTCCGCGTCTTGATCTTAGTTTTATACACCGTGTTCGTCATCCGAATCGTGGTGCCCGGCGTTTTAGTCTTGACCACCGTGACAGTCGCCGTTCGTGTCACGTATTTCGTTACGGTGGCGCCTCGCTTGTCGATGGCTTTGGTCTTGTCCCACAAGTTCCACCAGAGGATGTCGTGCCAGAAGCCTTTTCGTTGATCGGCTATGAAAACATGTTAGCGCGTTGGGTACGTGGAAGTGATGCTCAACGTTCTTACATGGTATCTTTGGGGGTTTGCTGATTGGGTTTGCGTCGACTGCTTGCGTTATGTTTTTGGGTACGGTTGCGGTTTTTTGGCAGACATAGTGAGTCTTGCCTCCGTACCAGAGATCGTGCCAGAAACCTTTCCTTTGATCGGCTGTGATAAGACATTAGCGCGTTGGGTAGGCGGAGGTGATGCGCGACGTTCTTACATTTTATTGTTGGGAATTTGCTGTCCGCCTCTCTGTCGATTGCTTGCGTTACATCTTTGATTTCGGCTCTCTTGTCGAGGGTAACGGTCTTGCCGGTGTTCCAGAGATCATGCCAGACGCCTGTCCCTTGAGGGACTGCGGATATTAGTAGGTATGTAGATAGAGGTGATACTGCGCTCTTACGTTTTATTATTGGGAAGTTGCTAACTGGTTCTCCAACTTGTCCATCGGTTGCTTGCAAGCGGTGAGATTTGTCGGTCTCCTTAGCCATCGTGCCGGTAATGATGGCAAGAAAGAAAGAGACAAAGAGCAGCTGGAATGGGAGGCTTGTTAGCAGACGCATTTTGCGATGCGGATATGAAGCTGGCGAAGAAGTAGACATGACGATAAAAGAACAGATTTGATGTGGAATTGAAGCTGGTGAAGAAGTGCATATGATGATGAAAGAACAGTTTGATTATGTTGACTTGTTCAATAGCAGTCCCTCAGCCTTCCGCGGTAATCCGGCAGCTACCCAGGAAACCGAATACTTGCTCACTAAGCTAGCTATATTAATTCCTATTAAATCTACTTATTATTTTCTTATTGCCTCAGCTGCGCCGCGCGAATTAAGAGAGTGAACGATGCCGAGCGGTCGCGGAGATTCCGCGGTTTGGGAAGACTCACCGCTTGACCATCTACCATGGGAGGACAACTTATCGGCAGGCGCCTTGTCACTGACAACAAGATCCGACCTTGCTATGTCTTCAGATGCTACGCTGAGCGTATCGTGAAAGACACGAAGCCCGCCCTGACGGAGTCTGGGAAGACTCGATCCACGACCGTGGCCACGCAATAGAAACAGCCCTCATCCCAATCTACCATCCGCGATACCCCACCAACATGCCACGGTTCTAAAGACACAAGTCAAGACTGTCGCCTACTGGCGCTCCCTATCGAGATACGCACCCTGATCCTGAAGGAGTTGTTCAAAGATCCCCTCAAGGAAGTGGACTGGCAATGTCCAAGTGCAGAGGGCGGGACACCTGCTTCCATCATGTTCACCTGCAGGACCTTATACGATGAGGCCTGAAGTATTGCTGAAGCGCCATGTATATTTCGGTTGGAGGATGTCCGATCGACGGATTATCGGATCTTTCGCTCTTGTATGGTGGGCCAGTGGGGTCGGAGACCGGAGTGGTGAGTCGACTAGGGTGTGCTTAAGTACTCAGGTTGCTGATATCGAAAGGCTTAATATGTATTTGAATCGGAGAGGGGTGATTTATCATTATAACCATGGCTGAGAGGGATGCCCGGAGGCTACGGACTTAATTTCTTACGGTAGCTTCGTCGTATCCTATGCGGTGGCAGGGTGCTAATTCTTCTAGCTGGCTCGACCAGAACCAAACATTTTGCATGCTCAGCGGTGCTGACGAGGTGGCGATGGGCCGAACGACCAGTGATGGTCCATTGCCAAAGCGGTAAAACATCACAGGATATCAGTGACTTGGCTGAAGGGCCTACAAATGCACCGCAAAGGAAGGGTTTTCAATCGGGTTACGGAGCAAATGCAGCACCTACAGGTGCCAACGCTTGGGATAACAACATAGACTTGGTGGACTTAAACTTGTACTTCACCTCGTTACATCGGATCACTCTGCCTCTTTTACCTTCCTCGAAAAGCAGCTAGCATACAGCATCAGGAAGACATCGGCACGCTCGCTCATTTTTGTCGGAATGCCTTCCCTGAGCCTATTATCTGGAAGAGGTGCGTCTTTCACTCAGAGCCTTTAGTAATATTATCAATCCCTTGCTGCATCTTTCAAGACTCTTATTTCGCGTTGACCGAGCTGGTCAGGCACGCTTCGCTCCTCCGAGACGAAGTCTTGATCGAAGCTACAATGCCTGTCAGCTTACAAGCGCCCATCTGCACCAGAAACAGCAGCGGAACAACGGATTTCGAATTCGAAATATGGTAAAGGTGCAGACACATCCAACGGGGGTCCAGCCTATGCAACGACAATGGGTGCCACCAAAGAAGAGCGAGAAAGGATCATGCCTTAGTAGACCTAACTTGACGCGATGTGTTCACCGTAGTGCCTTCGCACAGTACTCGGAACACACCTCGAGCAAGCTGATTGCTATTGGCTCAGTTGCCACGCTTGTCACGTGATAGAGTCGTCCAGGGTCCAATCTCACATCGTCAACTTATCCACCAAGCACATAACGTTATGCTACGCAGCACGATGTACCTCGTATAGGTAGCATGGTGCAAAACGACTAACTACTCCAGTACACAGGCTGAACGCGGTGAAGAGACAGCGTCCTGACTTCGCCAATCTGGTCCGCTTCTGGTGCTGACCAAGGATAAGGAATTCTGTCTCTTCGTGACCATGGGCCCTCGTCTACTAATCGTCGTTGCTTGTGCTCGTCGTATTTCAGCATAATGGTGACAGTCGTGGCTGATGCTATACAAGCCAACATTATCTGCCCATGCTCGTTTGCGTGGGTTTCACAGAAATCACAGTATCAAGGCTCTAAGTGATCGAATCAGTCGTGCTTAGTTCCGACAAATACCCACAAGAGCGAGAGTGAGCGAGTCGTCTCACATTCCTTGCATGTTGACACTATAGGAAACAGCTCGTGCCACTACCACCACCACCTTCTTCTCCTCCTCTACCTCTACTTTCTCCACCTACTCGGCCATCAACACAACTCTAACTGGGATGCTTGCTAAATAGGTCTCGACTGCACCAAGGCTAGGAAGAAAGGGATGCAACCTTCGGAAGCCGGAACGTGGGCTTTTTTCGATTGACGTTCGAAGGTGCAGTACCTAACGTTGCCAAATGCGGATTCAAGCCACGCGTTTGCTGTGCTTGTTCCGGACGAGCAAATCCTTACGTTGCCGATGCCGCATGCGAGTTCAACGCATGTCAGTCTTGTGTCTATTCTGGACCGATGGCTCCTCATGCAGCAGGATGGAAGTATGTGACCCCAGATGCGGCGTATATTCGGAGCAGCAGGACCATACGTTGGTAGTTGGCAGATCTTGATCTCGGGCCTTCAACGTTCAAATTGCACGACCTGTCCACCAGAATCGAACGGGAACTCCGGATGCTCCTATATCGCTCCAGGTCGTGTAACAGCTTACGCTACTGGTTGGGGAGCTCACAATCATTCCTTCAACGTCTATCCCGGACTGACTGCACCATGCTGCAGCTGAACGAGAACCTTCGACTCCAAGGTGTGGATTCCGACCTTGTGGCACCTTACGCCAACTCCCCAATTATCATTCATAACGTCTTTTTTCTCCTGCCTCGCTAGATGCCAGTATCGTCCAGAATGAGAGGTCAACTGGTTTGATAGCTTGGCCCCCGTATGTTGCTATGTCGTGCCCGAACTACCTGAACAATGTGAAGGTAAGGAAAGCCAGACCTCTCCTACAAGTAGCCTGTTAGCCTGTTCCACATTACCTTACTCTCACTTTCAACAAAGCGCGAGCGCATGCCATGCCATCAATGCATGGTAATCACGTAAGTACAGTGGTGAGCCTCCCCACTGTCTTCGCTAAGGTGCTGGAGGCACATGCCTTTCCGGCGCGGCCTCGCCTGCGTGTAACACAAATCCACATTTGGAAGTGGGCCGTGACGGAATATTGAATAGTGACCCACTTTTCCAGCCCACTACCCGGACGTGCTCCATCCCTCGACTTCCTCCACTTTCCTCTTCTTTCGTCAAGATCCTCCCACCGGTTTCCTCTTGTTGACCCAGCTACAATACCGGAACCTCATGTTATACTATTTACCGTGGGAACCTCATTGTCTCTGCCCGACCTTACCTATCAGCCTCCTGTCTACCTTAGCTATCAACCTACTAAGGTGAGTACACACGGCACACCTGGCGTAAATATCAGGGCTTACTCTTGCCATGTAGCATGAAAATCGTGCAATAGACACAATGGCTTTGACAACAAACTCTTGTCATAAATTACTCTTCAACCCAGAGCAGGATTACGACGGTGATGACGTGGACTCTAATGGCTATCGGAATGTCTCAATCTTTGTTGACCGCCACCACTATCAGGAGGGTACGGAAATCTCAGATAGCGAAGAAGAACGCACGAAAGATATGGACAGTGACGACGATTTCCTGTGTGTTCTGACTGGTAAGCGAGCTCTCTTGTCGTCACGTCCAATCTACTGACAATGATTATCAGAGACCTCTGGCAGTGGGAGCGAGCATGCAATCTTCGAATATGATAATTCTTGTACCTGAATCACCATGTCAACATACCCAGTTACATCTACTGACAAGCTTTAGTGAGCCATAGAACTCAACGGCGTGCCGCCCAGGAAATTAACCAGGCACGGCGCTTAAAGAGGAATAAAGCCCGCCCCGAGCGTCGCAGAGCCCATCAGCAAGCACAAGTCGGCAAGGGCCGACCAAAGCGGCAGCACAAGCCATATGACTCCACTGACACCAATCATGAAGCGCGAAGGGCAGCACGAAAGGAGCGGAAGAAGGCAAGGAGGGCGGCTGTCAAGGCCAACCCCGAGCTCAAGGCTGCAAATAGGGAGCGCAAGAAGGCGAGGACGGCGAGGAAAGAGCTGAGGCGGAATTTCAGGGCAAGCGTTACTAGCTGCCTTCTCCTGTTGACCCTTCTTATGTCAAAACCCCAATATCTCTAAGGCTTTGCTTCTGCTGAGAGCTTCTACTCGGGGTCCTACTGCTCGCTCAGCCTATTGTTTCTGCTTATTTTGGTGCCCGACCCAGGAACAACGGAAGTCTTGGTCGAGGCGATCGATTGCATCTTACCCAACAGCCTCCAGAATGTCGTCCTCGTTCTTTTACCATAGGATAGAGGGGAAGCCTTAAGCTACAGGCTGAGAACACAAATACGAATAACAAGAAAGGCTGGGAGATATGTTAAATCCTCAGTCAGTCATGTTTTGTTTGCGGACATTTCACGTCTCGGCGTCTGTCACATCCCTCCCTTCAGTACAACGGTGAAAGCGACAAATCGGGACGAACGCCAATTCTTCGAGAACCTCATATCCATCACCTCAACAAATGTGCTACATCGCTTGCACGAGATGGTAGACTATACCAACTGCTGGCCCAAAATTCCTGTCGGCCTAGGGAACTCCTACTCCGTTCCAGACTACATCTGCCCATGATAGAGGATCACCAAGTATACCACATCATCCTGGAACACAAACCAGCCACAGAAACATCATCGACATCACCCGCACGACGGCTATTGATGCATAGTCCCCTTCTGCCTCGTCGATCTCGCCATGTGCCTCTATCTTTACCTCGCCATACCTTCCAAACCGCAGACCCCGTGAAACGATACCTCGATGGCGACAACCAATATTCACAAACTCCACAGACCCTTCCCTCTCTTGGCATATTGGAGAGAACAGCAAAGACCAGCGAGCATGGAATCGATCCCCTCCAAGAACCCCCCTGGCTGCAGCAATCTTCTTCAATGGGCGAAACGTCCGCCAGTAGCCAGCAAAGACAAGACATCGCCACGCCTTCTCTATCCCCCTCCGATGCGACACCTACGGCGCATTCCCCACCAGCAAGTCGGAGGGCAAAGAGTGCCACAATGGATCAACGCTCTCACCGATCTCCCAACAAAAGACTTACGCTACCCCAACAACCAAACCCAATCCCGTGCATACCTACCCACAAGCCCTCCCCAGCCAACCAAACCGCACGCTCTCTCTCCCCCCTAAAACAAACAGCAGCCCGCATCGGCGCTCAAGGCGTTCAGAGAGCCCACCTCCGCGGCAACACCTCACACACAGTGGGCACGTCCGATGCGATCTCCACAAAGCATTGACCTTTGATCCCCGGTTTGATGTCGCCAAAGATGTTGTTCCAAGCATCTACTTCCAGTCTTCCAATACCTTACCGAGATCGAAAATAGAGGAAGAAGGACGGAGCATGGAAAATAGCCATCTTTCCTATTTGCTACAACTCACGCTTTTTGAATCTTTCCTCCCCGGTTCCATGCCGCAGGAAATATTGTACCAAGCACGTGATTTTCAATTTCCCAGTACCTAGATCGAGGGCGAGCATAGCACACCGAGAACCCACCATTCTTCCTACCTAGTCCTACACATCATTGCCCCCCCCCCCCCTTCGCCATCTTCCTTCCCACTAGCAGCCTTCACTCTCCCCCTCCCACCTCCCAAAGCAAAGACATCTAGTCCGCAATGCGCCACCGATCGAACCACCTCAGATGTCTCCACTGCTGATTGCTCCCCTCCATGCCAAACACCACCGCCCTAAACAGCCAAAACAAGCCCACGACAACCACATAAAGCGACCCATACACCGCCCACTCCACCGCCCTATTCCGCCTCGCCAACGGCCTCGTCACCCAATCGACCACGAACCCCATGGTCAAGATCGCGAAATACAGCGCCGGGTAATAATGATGCACGTACGTAACGCGCGCCATCGCCACAAACGGCATATAATGCAGAAACCACCCAGCGAGGGGGTACAGCCCCCCATAATGGATCTGGTCGATCTCGCCAGGCGTCAGCTCGTCGTAGCCACGTTGCCAGCGCACGGCGTACCAGGCCACGAGGGCGCCGAGGCAGAAGAGCGAGGCCGTGCTGCCCCAGTAGACGAAGGGGTTGCCGAGCAGGAAGTACTTGACGATGTGGTCGTCCCAGCCGCACATGCGCAGGCCGACGTGCAGGAGGGGCCATTGCCAGAAGTGGGAGGCGAGGTCGTCTTGCTTGTCGGGGTCGGGGACGAGGGCGTTGTTGGAGGTCATCATGGCGACGTTGAGGTGCATGAAGTCGCGGAGGAAGGGCGATTTGTAGGACCCGGGGTCGCTGGCGGGTACTGAGTGAAATGTTAGTGGGTCTGTGTGGGTGAAGGAGCAGGATGGAGGCTCACGTCGTTCGTTCCAGTGCGATTCGACGTTCCAGTGTGTGTATACGTCTCGAGGCTTGTTCTCCTTGACGCAAGTAACTTCGATTTGCTTGAAGCCCCATTGAGGCAGGTTTACGTTTCCAGCACGCAGATAACAGCCGAGAGCGGTGTGCTTAAATCGAAGAGAGGTTGTCAAAGTTCGGATCTTGGACCTGTCCCTCGAGGCAGCGTCGTCCACAACCTCGACGGTCCAATGATCTTTCTCGTCACCAATCGTCGTATTCCCGTATGATGATACTTCATTGTCGCCTTTTGTGACTGGGGCGGAGACAGCATGGGAGTGGAGGTTGCGACCAGTCTGGGAATGAATGAGACGAATCACGTCCTTGTCGGCCACGTACTCGATAGGTGCTTCGGGATCGTACAGGGCCTTGTCGCGATTGGGGTAGAAAAACCAGTCGTTGTTCGCATCTTTGTGGTGGTAGCAGGTGACTTGCTGTTGCTGGGAGCCCTCGGGGTAGGTCTGCACGTGTGAATGCAGCAAGCCACCGCCATAGCCCATATTCTTCAGTGTAACCCGAGAACCATAGGCAATCTCTAGCGGACTGTCCTTGCCGACTTCGGTACCTCTCAAGTTCGCCTGGAAAAGTGAACTCATCTGAGCGTCGCCGGGCCCGCTGTTCTCCAGGACGAGGAAGTGGACATAGAACGAGAACATGTAAACAAGCAATGGGAGGAAGATGAGTCCGACCACTCTTGTTGCAAGATGCGTGGCAAGCTCGACCTATACTACGTTAGCTCAGCCCTTGTCGCGTACCCGTTGTAGTACCTTCGGCATCTCCAGGTCTCCGAACTTGTTCCACAAATCTTCCGCAGTGTATAGTCCAACCAGAGCTGTGCAGAACAGCCCGACCCATTTGACACTACATACGCAGCCGATGTTGAATCCGGAAAGGAAGAGCCATAGGAACCACTCCGGTGAGAAGCTGTCATGTCGCAATCGGTGGAATCTTGCCCAGCATAGCGTCGTAGTGAACGTAAAGAATAGCAGCATCGAGTCCAGCAAAATAAATCTCGAGATCGTTGCGTATGAGTTCTCGCACAGCACCATCAGCGTCACGAGCCATACAGCTGGTCTCCTGAAATTTAGCTCTCGCGCAGTGAAGTAGGCGACTGGTACGCAGAGGGCTCCGAATGTCGAGTTGAAGAGGCGCATGAAGGTGTAATTCAGTTCTTCGGGGTAAGTCTCGCCGGACTTGAATTCGAAGGACCCATTGTAGCCCGCCAGGTAGCCTGATAGACCGACCAGCATCTTGCCAAGTGGGGGATGAACATCGAAGTAGAATTCTCGTTTCAGGTAATGTGATCCGAATTTGCCAAAGCTGTAGAACAGTGACTGTCAGCGGGCATCCCTGACAACGTAGAAGGGTACACTGGAGCCTGATCAGTGACATACTGGGCTTCATCCCAGGTCACAATTGGCGATAGGCCTATTTTCCACATCCGTGTAAAGAAAGCTAGAGCGGTGAAAATTAGGGGGGCGATCAGGAATTCGTATTCGTCCAGGGTCTGGAGAATTGAGGATTGGAGCTGCTTTGTACGTGTTAGTACTCAGTCATGATTTGGAAGCGGGCGGAATACCTTGCGAGGTTTCTTTCTGTCCTCGGCTTCGGGCGATTTGGATATTGTCCCATTGCTGCCCTCTTTTGCCGGGACATTTCTTCTCCTGAGCTCCTGATCGAGATCTGCCCCAGTCGTCTCGCCGGAACGTGTCGCCGTCATGCTGCAATACTTTCGTGCTCCGTCAGGGTCGCCGAAGGTATCGCAAAGAACCAGAAATAAAGGAAGTCAAGATAATGATGTGGAAGCAAGGGGAAAGGCCTCAGCTCAAGGCTGCGCCGGAAAGGAGTGTGAAGAAATTGATAGAGTACAGGGCTTTCAATTACCCGTCATCATCAAGGCTTCCTGCGTCGCTCAGAATGCGAGTGATGCTGAAGCTTCCTTGAGTGGGTTTCAAATTGTCCGATTAGGAGTGGATTGAATAGCTAACGTGTCGTAGGAAATTATCGACGCCGCATCTACACGCCAAGAAGATCGGCGGCTAGCTTCCAGCTTAGGCCACCTGTAGGGTTCCCCTTTCCCAAGACCAACCCTAGGTGAACTCCTAGCTAAGACCGATGCTGCAATCACGTTCTATACCTTACCTACATCTAACGTACATATCATCTTCCAACGTCTCGCGAAGCGTGGTGATCAGTTTGTGGCGCCGCAATAGCAGCGAGGTGCGAGGCGTTGAGAGGCCGATTTCAGGCGATTTCAGCTGTAATCTGCAATTAGGAAGACCTTCCATGCAACAACCTGATAGAATCAACTTTCGGTAGTATAGATGTAATTTCATGGAAGAACGCATACACTACAAACAATACCACCCCTTTCATTGCTTGCCCGTGCTAAAATGTCGTTACAAGTATTGTCCCAGCTGAACATAATCTACGATTCCTGTTGCGTCTAAGATCAATGAAGCGCTGGTCCTGGGGCTTTCCGCATGCTCCTTCAGCACTCATATGCTAAAGCAATATGATGTCCTCGCCATATCTGCGAATGTGCTCAGCCGACCACGGTAGAGATTGGAACCTCAATGTCCGCGACATTCGTGCAGATCGTCCCATTGAACATCGGACGGCACTGCAATCCCAGCGGCGCTTGACCCTGTGCCATGATTGTATGCCTAGTGCTTTTCAGTATATGTCTTTTCTCGTGAAATTTGATTCCTGACGGCCAGACTTACTCTCCACATTCAAAGTTGCGGCGCAGGCCCATTGTAGTACCGGCGTAGAGGAAGCTCATCCCAAAGTTGTAGCAAGGTTACCAGTGATCCTTATCGATAGGACTCTGTTGTGTGACAGGGTCAGCGATATCGATTTTCCCTGCCGAAGTTTACCATCTTCTGAGCGATCATACCTGTCCGGAGCCAGGTGGCAAGTCTCGCTCGCAGTACGACTCAAGACCGGCGTTGGGGTCGTTGAAGTAGAACTCGATGTGGCTGTAATCGATCGCCTCGTCAGTCGGGTCGGCAGTAAAAGCCGCAACCTGACGAATGGTCCAGGGAGTAGCGGTGCAAGAACTGGCGACATGTGGGTTGGCGACTCCTGTTGGTGTGGCCAAGGTGAGAGCCGGACCGGTGGTGGTTAGGGGAGTTAGAGTGATGAGGCCTAGAGAGTTGAACTCTGTGATATTGAGAGGTGAGAGAGGCCAGGTGTCCTGACTGAGGGAAGGCAAAACCACCATGGAAAGGGCTAGGAGGATCGGTATGATATACATCTTGGTGAGCCGAGGGATATGCGTAGGTGAAGTGCGTGTCAACCGAGGTCGATGAACGGCGTTCCTAAGAGGAAAATCAGTTGAGAATGGGGAACGAATGTGGGTGGCTGTTGGAAGTGTTTGATGTAGGAGAAGTGGAGAATGGAGTCAAGATAAGGTACCTGTGGATCCTGGCACGTGCTTAAAGAGATGAACCAGGTTTCACACTCAATTCAGTCGAAGTAACGAGAGGATGATCTGGTCATGGGCTTTGCACTGGTCAAGGAATTCCAATTGATATCATGTCGACGTCGAAGTCATTAGTATCTCAGAATCAATGGTCTGCTTCCGCGAGTATCAGCCTGATATTCTCTTCCAAAATACCCGGTCAAGGGTTGAAAACTGGCGCTGCTTGCTGTTGCACACAGCTGCATCAAATCGACGAACGTAAGCCGGTTCTGCTGGGCATAGAGCCAGGAATTGGATGAGGCCTGGCAAGGGGCAGATATTAAAGTTGATTGCCTGGTATAATGTAGACTGAATGCATAAATACAATCGCTGGCTTCCTCCGAAGCTGGGAATCTCGCTGTTCTTTCAAAAATCCAAGTGAAACGACTGTCTATCTGGCTGAGTGCTACACAAGAGAAACGAGATCAGCCCATTCGCATGGGTCGGCTCACAAACCGATCAATCACCGCTCTGGTCTAATCGTTTATAGTTCCCTGCATCGTTAGCACTTTTCCCGTTTGTCCGACTCCTGTTCGCCAATCTTGATATCCAACCGCCGATGCCCTCGGATCGAGTCTCTTCTTGGACCTTGCCATCGTTAGGTGGGTTAATGTCAAGACCTGGAATGGCGGTGTCAGCTCCGAGGCTGCCAAATCGGCTTCTTCGAATGTCAAGAGACGGCACAGGTGAACGGGCGCTCATAAGCGAATCGACTTCAGCATGCTGCGCGGGCGTGGGCATCGCAGTCGTGGCGTCTCCGAAGATGGCATCCATGTCTTCCAGACGGACGTTGGCGGTCTCGGGGTAAATGAAATATACTGCCCATGATTAGCTACCTGTTCCGGTAAGAAGAACACGCGAAAGGATTACCAAGAACAAAGCTGACAGCGCAGAAGAAAGCGTGAACAAGATATAGTCGCCATTTGATCCATTCCTGCAGAATTGGCGTCATCTCGCCGACCAGCCAATTGCAAGCCCAATTAGCCGCCGTGCTCAGACTGGCGCCTTTGGCCCGGATGCTGAGAGGTAGAATCTCTGGTGGGTAGAGCCAGGGGATTGGGCCCCACGAAGCTCCGAAAGCAGCGTTATAAATCATGACAAAAACGACCGTGAGCACTGGCGTGTATCGGACGTCAATGAAGATGAAGTATGAAATGGCGGAAAGAGATACTATCATGGCAAGGGCCCCAGAGAGAAGGATCTTCCGTCTTCCCCATCTATCAACGAGGTACCATGGTGGTATAGTTGAAGCAAGATAAGTGATGCCGTTAATGCCTGTCATGAGAATCGCATCGCGTCCGACCCAGCCAGCTGATTCGAACACTAAGGGCGCGTAGTATGAGATGACGTTGATGCCGTTCAATTGTGCCAGGGCTTGTGCAGACATCGCGATGAAGAGACGCTTGTGATATTTCCTGAACATCTCGTAGTATGTTCTCTCTCCTTCTTGTCGCTGGAGGAGGACGTTCATCTTAATCTCTCGGTATTCTTGTCTAGCCTTGTCGTTGTGGATGTCGCCGCCGCCGTAAAGGTTAGCAATGACGACGATCCCTTCCTCGTCATGGTCATTGTCAAGCAACCATCTGAGCACTCGCATCAGACTCAATTCCACGACAACCATTGTGTGACGTACCTCGGCGATTCGCATATGATTAGACTGCCAACACCGAGAAGTGCGCCCATGACACACTGCACCAATAAGGGTACACGCCATGCATAGTTATTAGGGATGTAACTGCAGAAATAATCCGTCCAGACACTGACAGTGTAACCAAGGATATTACCTGAGAACTCTATGCAGGCAAGCTTGCCGCGATTATGAGGAGGCGATATCTCTGACTGGTATATGGGAACGATCGTCGATAATGCACCAACGCCAAGACCAGCAACGATACGTCCTAAAATCATCATGGGCATGCCGTTTGCGAAGGTTTGGAGAGCTCCACCGACGAAGAACACGATGGAGCCGTATAAGATGGTCTTTCGTCGTCCTATTATATCACCAATCCTCCCAACGCCGAGCGAAGAAATGAGGGCTCCGACTTCGAGAATAGCTACCATTGTTCCGATCTCGGCTCGGTTCGGCTGGTTGAAATAGTCCTTGAAGAGGGGGCCCCTGTGATCGAAGCTGTCAATGGCGGCCAATGTCTATAGAGTCTCTTTGCCTTACGTTATAATACCCGACATTACCCCTTGATCATATCCAAACAAGAAGACCCCTAATGAAACAAAAACGCTGGTAAAGTATCTGCTTATCATTAGCTTCAGCCAATGCTATTCCCACTGTTGTTACATACAAAAGCGGCTTCCCCGTGAGCCCATGGCTCCCTTCCTTCCCCGTCATGATAGTAGCGAGGACCTTCTCTGTCCGACCAATCGTTCGGGGCGGAGGCTCCGGTATTTCGATGGCCTCCTTGTCGATTCCAGGGTTGGTATCCTTGCGATGTAGGTGGTCTTGGGGCGCGTAGTGGACCTCTTTGTGCCGCTGGCTTCGCTTTCCCTGGCCGGACCTCTTCCGAGCGCCCTCGTCGTTTGACGCCCGTAGCTTAATCTGTAAAGGGTCCTCCTCGTCGGCAAGCTGCTCCGCAAGGTCACCTGTATCGCTCCACAGCGAGAAGTCCGAGCCTGCAGAATCAGACGAACGCCGGGCCCGCTTCTCGTCGTTTGAATCCAGCAGCGACGCGGAGTGGTCGTCAGCCGAGTGGTTCGGGTTGGTCAGGTTGCGCAGGGGGATGCCGACGGAAGACAAAGATCTTGAGGAAGGAATGATGCCGGTAGAAGAGGGCTGACCGGCGGGCAGCCCTTGTGCCTGGTGAGAAGAAAATCTATGAATCTAGTGGGTTAAAATACACGTGGAACGTCGGGGATGGGATCTCGTGAGTCGGTCACGGAAGCTCGGCATCAGAATGACTGGGGGAATGACATTGGAAGCAGGGGAAAAATAGTTGACAGCTAGCACGAATAGATCTCAGTCGGGTGGAGGCTGATGCAGGACAGACTTTGCGGAGTATTGACACGGGACTCAGCTCGTTGGCAGACTCCAGCAGCGGGCCACTTGGATCCAATGTGAACATTCTCAGGGTCCTCACTCGAAGTAGTTAGCTTTGCCGAAGTAGGGCCGCGTCTCTCTGGCTCCGATCACGCGCTACATTACTTAAGATCTGTCTACGAGTCTGTTCAACAAAGGGCCACATAAAGTAATCTTTGAGCAAAGGTCGTACGCTGCCATGTGTTTCTGCCCAAGGCTATTCCGGACTATACAAAACGTGGTCTTGTTACAAGAGGGAACGCGACCAGCGCTTGATGAATGACATTTGTCCCGCCCACTTGTTTCCCCATCGTGATCGTTCAAGTCCGGTTACCCTCCTGATGTACAACGGTCTCGTTGCAGTAAGATATACGTGGTGCTCGAGAGACCAATAATAATCATCTCGACAAAGGTCTTTGAAGGCAGCCTAACAAACCTCGCATTCTGCTTTAGAGCGCAAGATTTGGACCTCCAGATGACAGAAAGAAGAGCAGCGAAGCCCAGCTCCATAACCATTCTGTGACTGCGACAGTGAGGCATTTGATCGAGTATCTTTTGATATATCATCAATATCATGAAGGGGTCCGTTGAACCCTCGTCTCGAGCAGCAGTTGTATCCTTGACTGATGCTGACATGGATTGCATGTTTGTCACGGGCTACAGGAATGAACCTTAGGAAATTGTTGATCGATTTACCTGGGTGATTGAAGACGTAGAACGCGGCGAGTGAGGCTGAATTACACCACTTCAAGAGAAGCGCTCTTCCTGCATAGGAATGACCAGAAATATGTGAGACATTGGTTCGTTGACCTGATCATTTTTGATACCGCCTGTCTTCGGCTTCTCGTATTGGGTCAAGGTTGGGTGTCCAGATGATGGAAGCTCGTCTACGGTTACAGGCTCTCTGCTCACCTCCTCCGAAAGTCTTATCGCTTCGCTGGCTTCTTTGAAGTTCCTGTCATTTTGGTTCATACACAGATCTCCTTGATATATCTCCGTGCTTTCAATGATACTTCCAGCTGTTCAGGTGGATAAAAGGTCGTCGGAAACCTGAATCTGCTTTTCCTTGTGTCAAGTACGCGGCGGGAGGTTTCTATAATCTAGTGACGATGGCCTTGAGAGGGGTTTGACTCATTAATCAATCCTGAAGGCTCGATCTGTTTATTGCTATTGTGTCATCAATCTTTTTTTCTGGATGAAGCAGGTTCTCAAATGGCACGATATGGTCCCGCCAGCGCCATCAGTGTAAAAAGATTTCGGGGCATCTATCACCCCTTTCTGAGGGTTTCAAGAAGCTTGAAACATGTTTCAGCTGTATCCGCTGTCAATACATACATTTTTGTTCATTGCATTGACTGAAAGGAGGAATGCTGACTCCGAAATTTACTCAGATGTTCGCCTCGTTTACGTTCTCGTCTGCGATCGGACAACTCTAGAATACGTATCTCTTCCTGGTGAGACACATTATCTCGACACACGCAATACTTAGCTGAACACCCCTTTTGGTGCTTGAATGTTCGACTCACGAGTAAATATTCGGTCTCTCTTCCCTCGGACTCATCGTCACCCTTCATCGGTCCACGTAGTCACCGCACTGTCTCCTTCCTCACGCGCTACTACTAAAGTGTCTCCTGCCCTTGTCAGAGTGCCCACGCTCTGGAACAATTACCCAAACCCTGACCTTGATGGGGCCGACAGCTCCGGTCACCCTAGTTCAAATAGCTCCAGCTCCAGCTCCGGCTCCGGCTCCAACTCTAACCCCGAGAGCTTATCGATTCAAAGCCACCTACGCAGGTCAAACACCATGCGAGACACTCGCGAGAAAAAGTTACGAGCCAAACATGAGAGTATTTTCACGAACATGGACCCCTTCTCCCAGTCCCCGCCAAGTCGGCCGGAGCAAGAGTACCCAGTTTCTCCTAAGAGTTTGCCATCAAGACGCGCCGATGATGAGGCGATGGTGGAGAAAGAGGATGAGGAAGTTGAGGCTCGAACAGATTCCAAACGAGCACATCAGAACCACAAGGACGATGACAGACCATGGCCTGTGTGTCAGGAGCCCCGAAGCATGGCAGTGGCTGATTTTTCTACGACTGGTGCATCAACGAGTCTAGTCGACTTGAGCAAGGAAGATTTTGAGGGCGAGGCAGTGACTGCCAGCGTGATTGCAGGGAAATTGACAATCGCAGGTCGCGATCCGTTAAAAGAACGCAGGACTCAGATGAAGAGAGGAGAAGGAGAGGAGCGACAAATGCCAACGTGAAGGCTGAGATTCTGACAATAGCCGGTGTAAAGACAGCAGGGCAGATACAGAACCCGCATGGAAAAGAGATGCATGAGCACGAAGACTAAGATAAAGACTGCTATTTTCCGTCATGGGGTAAGCGCTTGAAATGGGCCAGTCCGAGTATCTTCGTGTATACCTTTTGCTCCACGAATGGAGAAAGACAGGGGAAAGCTACCAAACAAGCGACAGCTGAACTGTCTAGATAGCTAGTGGGGAAAAGGGGGAGTGGCTTCACGTGATCATCGCCCCAAATGGCTTTTCATAGACGCATTGCACTAGCTGCCCACGAGATCCACATGGACGTTCTAAGTTACTGTTTCCACTTGAGCGACTAACAGCTTTTCGTTTACCTTGCCAGCTCCCCTTTGAGATGAGCAATTGGCTCAAGCTGCCTGACGCATTGAATCTTTGCCACTTTGTAGGGTCGTGCTGGCAGTCGGCGGCTAAGCCACCCTTTATCAGACTTCACACCCATCGACCTACACCTTGTAGCTTCTCTGGTTCAAAGACATATCATAGCATTAGCCTGCGAGTAATTGACATTGACCATCCAGTAGCCTTGCGTTGGCTGTTCGAGTCGGCTAGCCTCTTTGCCGGCGACACCAAGACCTTGCTTGTACTTGATCGAGGTATCTGAACTGCTTCGCCTGGTGCTTCTCATTGAAAGACACCATCAACAAATAACACGCCATGCCTTCGCACCAGGGTCAGCCGAACGGCTGCCTGCAGAGTGCAGACCAGGGTTCCTGCGCGCAACGCTGGGAAGCTCCGAAGTCTCAGGTTGTGACTTCTTGGTATAGCGTTCTTTACATGATAAGGCTCCTTCCATCGATCTCATAAATCGTGCCTGAAGAAGGAGCCAAGCAGGTCCAAGGGAAAAGGTCAACATAAAAGTCTCTTCTGTCCCCCCAACTCTTCTCTCTTCATCTTCTTGGAATCACAGCACCCCCAAAAACTGCTACCCCAACTGCCAGCATTCTCAGTACATTGCTAGCTCCCAAGACATCCTTTCCACACTCAAACAGACCTTTAAACAATATTCTACCCCAATCTTCCATCATGAAGCTCTCCACCCTCATCTATCTTCTCCCCCTCTTCACCTCCTCGCTTGCCTCCCAGCCCGCCCTCCACAAGCGTGACGCCATCACAGCTCCCTACTACCTCAAGACCAAGACCATTAACGGCGGCGACAACACCAAAGACGGCCTATACGTATGGGCATACCGCACCGGTATTGCATTCCCCTTGACGCCAAATCCACGCTGTGCCTGGATCCTGGCATCACGTACTGACAGACCCCAGGTGCTGGTCTCAACGAAGCAGTCCTAGGCAACAAGGAAAACGCCCTCCCTGGCTACCTCAACAACACGTATCAGGCCTTCAATATTAGTTCGCCCAACCCATGGACCTTTTCCCTGGGTTCCAACACCAATTACGCTGGTAAGTCCATATCCGACCTACTTCACTATTCGACCTTCCCACTCCTGGCCAGCTTCCGAGCCTTCATCGCTCCTGGCCAGCTCAACCCCTCACGGCTCTACGCAACATGCAAGAAGCATAGCTGACACGTGGCTGGGCACACAGGCTGGGCATTCGTCTTCATCAACGGCGGCTACGGCACCAAAGATCTCTTCCTCAACGACACCGGCCTCCAATGGACTACAAAAGCAAGCTTCGGCGGCTGGCTGGGTACGTCCTGCTCCAGGCACCTCACCCCCCAACCTTATTACTCACTAATGATTCCGTAGTTTGCGATTGGTGGCACAATCTCCCTCAATTGTTCTGGAAAGTCGATTACTACAACTACGCCGTCAGCAGCTGTGCACAGGTCGAGCTGGTCCCGGAGGCTGTTGGCGCTTGAGCGAGCGGAGGGCCACAGACATTGATGGGAGTAACGAAAAGGCTGTCATGGGTTAACGAAAACGATGGGGATCCGAAAAGCGGAAATGGGCATTGGAGTTCATGGTCTATTGTTTCCTCAGCGTTTCATTGCAGTGTTCTGATTCTGGGTTGGTAGCGATGATGAAAATGACGACTTGGTGCTCTTGTTCAGTATCTGCTTCTGGGTGTCTCTCGCCTTGACATAGGAACTTGATCCAATGCTGGTGCTGGGGGTTGCAGAGTGTGTCGTCGATGGTCCTTGGATCTCTCGCCTTGTTTCCCTCCCTTTCCCTTTGGGTTCCCTCCATCGGGTGTTTCTCGATCGAACCATGCTTTTGATATTCTGCCGTCTCGGCAATGGCTCATGAGCGGTCGATCACTCCATTAAGCACGCCGCAATACAACGATGAGAGAGCCGGGACTCGGCGATCGCAAGCCCCTTGGAAGAGCAGTATCCTGGAAGCATAAGGGGAAAAGCATTGTGATTCCAAAAGTGCCAAAAGCAGTAGCTCATATCAGATCCAAGGTTTCGTGACCTATACTCTCCGTTACGCTTTTCGGGAAAACAAGGGGAAAAGCATGCGTCACTACAGTAGGATTTCGATGAGAGCGGGGGTTAAGGGGTAGTCAGCCCCTTGATAGGAGCCACACCCTGGCAGTATACAGGAGAAAGTATGGTGATTCCAAACGTAGCTTGCAGTATTGAGAGGCCGATACGTACATGTACTCTTCTTTTCTCTTTTTGGAAAAATGAGGGAATACCAGTCCCCATCTATTGACCAGATCTCTTCGAAACCATCTTGTATCATTTCAAGGAATCCTGGCGTGCTGATCCACTCTAGCCCGCCCAGCTCGCTTTAGCCCGCCCATCCCATACATCTCGCCAGCCCAACCACCCCCCTCACCTCGACCTGCACGGCTTCGGCCGCGCCTTCTTCCACACCCTCACAAACGTCCCCTTCCTCCCATCCGCCGCCCTCTCCACGCTCCAGTGCTCGTTCTCGAACATCTCCCAGTCCCGTATCCGTCCCTGGCCGCAGTGCTTGTTGATGCCGTGGCTCCATCTGTTGCGGTGGAAGGGGAGGAGGAACTCGAAGCCGAAGCTTTTGATGAGGTGGGATGTTTGCTTTGTGGGTCTAGGTGGAGAGGAAGATTGGGTCAGGAGGCTTGTGGCTTGGGGCTGGGCGGGATAAGGGGGATACCTTTTGTCAAGTGTGTACAGCGTGAGGATTAAGGTTACTTTGTCCTGGCCGCTGAGCTGCGAGAATAGGTCCTCGGCGATGGTGCAGGGGTATTTGGCCAGGATTTCGTATAAGGCGCCGCCGTTGCGGAGCCATACTAGGACGTGGGGGACTGCGCGGCCACGGACCGTGGAGGTGCAGATGCCGAGGGCACGGAGGAGGAAGAAGAGTGCAGCGAGGAGGTGCTCGGTGGAGCGGATGTCGAGGTGGCGGATTATCTCGAGCCATAGTTCGGCGGGAAGGCTGGATAGGGACCCCTGAGGCTGGAATTTGGCGGTGTACCAGAGGATTTGGGGAATGCGGTAGGATCCTGAGGGCGTTTCGGTGGCAACGCACACGCTACGGCGACAAAGCGTAGGACGTGTTGAGGGTGGTGAATTGGTTTGAATGGGGAAGCTGGGGGTACGTCGTTCCGTGTACAGGTTGATTGGTGATAGATCATGCACAGGCGTTGCACTGGCTGGTTGCTCCACTGCCTCGGCGTCTATGAATTCGTCAAAGGCCGAGGAACCATTGCTGATTACGCTGGTTCTGCGTCCACGGTCCATTGTGAGATCGTTAGAGCGGTCAAGAAGCCGCTCTTCGTCGTCTGGTGAAGGCACACTCCCTCTATCTTCGGCGAAAGTACCGGCAGGGATTATCGCTGCTTCTTCTCAACTGTTTCAGCGTCTGAAGTAGCAACCTTGGATAGGATATGCCAGATATAGTTGGCCAGGAACCAAGCTATGATGGCCAGAATGATGAGGTACGCTCCAGTCGGCAATAGACTTTGTGGTAGTACGTTGAGGAGGAATGGGTCGAGTATGATATCGACATCTACTGGAGGAATATCCTGCATAAGAGTCTTGTTTGTGGTATAGTAGTCTGCGGCGGCGATGATCCGAAGGAATAAGACTGACGCTTTGGCTTCTCTTTCGGTAGACTTAACGTTTTGGGGTTCACTTGGGATCCCTTGCCGGGACTCGGAATAAGTTGAAAGTGATGCTATCAGCTCTGGTGTAGCAAATACTTCGGACAAGGTGTATGTACGGAGTGTAAAATCTGTTGGTTGCTAATAGAGAGTGGGCGTAAGCTTCACCCCGGAAAAAGAAATCATATTGAGAATTAATCGAACGTACGGTAGCGACCCAGCAGATCCTTACTTCGTACCTCTGTTCCTGCCGTAAATCATCCAAGAGGAACCATGACTCCGTGCCCTTTGGTTCGGGCAATTTAGGGAAAGAAGCAGCCAACTGAGTACGCAAGGTAGACGGAGAAGGCGTTAAGACATCAAGACGGAGATCATCAAGATTTGGATGCTGTTGAGGGACATGTATGGTTTCAGGGCCTAGGAAAATAGTTTTCTCTACGTTGGCCACAGATGAGGTAATCCATGGTAGAAAATATACAGAGACTGGTAGGAGGCGCATGGCTCCAGCGTCGTACCACGGCGTTGTTATACTTTGTGCCGTCAGCCAGTAATTTTGCTGGTCAGCTTGGTGAATTTCGAACCGACTTCCCGCTACGTTGAAATGATGCAGTTGACGTGGATGTCAATAGTCAAGTCGTTCCTGTGGTACCAAAATCTCCGAGGTTGGGTTGAAGGACTGGGCTGAATCGGGTTAGGAGTCAACACGATCGTTGTCGCTTGTTTTTAGCGCGTGTTCTTGCACGGACAACAATCAACAGCGTACAAATTCTGCACACCTGTCCGCTTGAGTCTCAAGTCATACTCGGTTGCAAGTTACTCATTCTCAATCCCTCGGCATCCTGCTTGCTGCTGTATCCCCACTCGTAATTCCATCGTCACCATGAGAGAAGTCATCAGCTTGAACGGTAAGTCTCCCAGGCGCGCTCTGCCACAGCGCAGAATGCTCATACCCCTCCATGGCTGGATGGCAAGCTGACGCAGAATCACGCGTACAGTTGGTCAGGCTGGCTGTCAAATTGCCAATTCTTGCTGGGAGGTACGATCAGAAGCCCAGACGATGTTCTGTTGCACAGAAGAATTAGCTTTTTTGACGAGGGGCGAGGCTAACATTTGGTGACATGTAGCTCTACTGCTTAGAGCACGGCATTCAGGTATGTGATCCAGTCCAGAACCTCTTCTGTGGCACATCCTGACAACGCTTCTGTATTGCTGACGCGCCATGGACATCTAGCCCGATGGATACCTGACCGAGGAGCGCAAAGCTGCCGACCCTGATCAGGGCTTCTCTACCTTTTTCTCCGAGACCGGTAAGCCAACACTCTTCAAGCTTTGTCATTACGTAGACTGGCTCTAATACATTGCTCTCTGCAGGCAACGGCAAATATGTCCCCCGCACTATCTACGCCGATCTTGAGCCAAATGTTGTTGACGAAGTTCGCACCGGCACTTACCGAAGCCTCTTCCACCCCGAACAGATGATTACTGGAAAGGAAGATGCGTCGAACAACTACGCTCGCGGTCATTACACCGTCGGCAAGGAGTTGATTGACCAGGTGCTGGACAAGGTCCGACGTGTCGCGGACAATTGCTCTGGTTTACAAGGTTTCTTGGTCTTCCACTCCTTCGGCGGTGGAACTGGATCCGGCTTCGGTGCGCTTCTGATGGAGCGTCTTTCCGTGGATTATGGCAAGAAGTGCAAGTTGGAGTTCTGCGTCTACCCAGCTCCACAGGTCGCAACATCCGTGGTCGAGCCATATAATTCCATTCTAACGACGCACACCACCCTCGAGCACTCTGACTGCAGCTTCATGGTCGATAATGAGGCCATCTACGATATCTGCCGTAGGAACTTGGGATTCGAGCGACCCAACTATGAGAACCTGAACCGACTCATCGCCCAAGGTTTGCAATATCTACTTCTACGTCCAGCTCATGTGCTAATGCTACGAAGTCGTGTCCTCAATCACCGCCTCTCTTCGATTCGATGGGTCTTTGAACGTTGATCTGAACGAGTTCCAAACCAACCTTGTCCCATACCCTCGCATCCATTTCCCCCTTGTCGCCTACGCCCCGGTCGTGTCGGCTGCCAAGGCATCCCATGAAGCCAACTCGGTCCAGGAGATCTCCATGTCTTGCTTCGAGCCCAACAACCAGATGGTGAAGTGCGATCCTCGCAACGGCAAATACATGGCTACCTGCTTGCTCTACCGCGGCGACGTTGTGCCCAAGGACGTCCATGCCGCCGTTGCTACCCTCAAGACCAAGCGAACTATCCAATTTGTTGACTGGTGCCCTACTGGGTTCAAGATTGGTATCTGCTTCCAGCCGCCCCAGATGGTTCCCAACGGCGACTTGGCTAAAGTCAACCGTGCCGTGTAAGTTCAAGGCGATTCTTTTCCAACCGTGTCTTGCTGATTGCCCGCAGTTGCATGCTTTCCAACACCACCGCAATTGCCGAGGCTTGGTCTGCGCTCTCTCACAAATTCGACCTCATGTACTCGAAGCGCGCCTTCGTCCACTGGTATGTTGGTGAGGGTATGGAAGAAGGTGAATTCTCAGAGGCGAGAGAGGACTTGGCTGCGCTCGAGCGCGATTACGAGGAAGTGGCCACTGACTCGGTTGAGGGTGAGGAGGGTGGTGACGCGGAGTACTAGAGATTCGGCCTACTCGTGTACAGGTGATGCTTGCAAGGTCCGCTCTTATCAACGGGTCTTGGCCCGTCAGAGTAGTCCTTCAAGAACCCCTTGTCTGAACTCTACTCCTTCTGTCGGTCACATTAGGTAGCCTAGACTGGTTTACTTTGTTTTCATGAGCGGGTTCTGAAATGTGTATCACGCAGCGGACCTAGATTTCAAACATGCGAATATGGACAGGAGCGCATGATACAATGAATTCATCTGTGCCTGTTGAAGTACCTTTCCAAAAGCTGACTCCGCTGCCCCTCTACTGAAGGTTAATCCGTCCTTCTCGGCAACGGTTGACGTTCAAACCGATATCCTGTATGAACCACAAGTCCCTAACGCTTCATCTCCATACAGATAATTCATCAAATATCATTGTATGATCTAGTGCAGAAGATACCACGACCAAGCCATTCAAAGCTCAATTTGTATACATGGATCAGGCGTGCTTTGGGGTCTTCAATTCCAAATGTTTTTCCTTGTCGATCGATGGGGCCCATTTGATGTTCATCATGGGCATATTGATAGGTCCGTTATGCGGGTCGAAGTCTCATCGCTTGATACAATTCGTAGTAGTAGATCAGAGCTGAATCTCTTCCGACATACTCTTGGGGATGTATGGGAAGTTCATACAAGACCATTCAGGTATCCTTTTCGCGAGCCAGAGCGCAGATCTTTGAAGATGACTTCAAAGGATCTTGACGACTGTTGCTCCATAGACTCCCGGTCATGTCTGTCAAAACGTGGTCGATCCGGATAAAGTATGTGGACCATGAATGAGCAATATTGAAAGGCCGGGAGGCGTTCTGATGCCCAGCCCAGCCAGCCGAATCAGGCTTCCAGGGTCCAAGCAGCGGGAACGCTTTACCACATTAAGACAGCTCTAAATCGGGGTGACGCGCCGCTGCTCTACGACCTCCTCTCCGACCTGGTGAAACTGTTAACAAGCTTTTCCTTTGTTGGAATGTATAGTGCTCCAATACAGGATGCTTTGTGGTAGCTTCCAGGAAGAAGTCGGCGCTTGATGTTCAAAGGTAATGACCGGCTTTGAGAGCTGAATGAATGATCATGGCGGACGGGCATCGGAGCCAAGATCAGCGTAAGTATCAGCTTCGGCTAGGAGCAGGAACCGAATATGGAAGGAAAGAAAGCTGACTCATGGATTTCAGAGCATCCAAACCTCCATCTCAGCCCCGAAGAGAGGCGATACTTTGGGCAATTGTTTGCCGCTGCGGATACAGACAAGATTGGGGTCGTGACTGGGGAGGTAGCCGTAAAGTTCTTTGAAAAGACCAAGTTACCGCCGACTGTACTGGGAGAAGTAAGAAAGAGGAAGCCAAACCTCTGAGAATCTGGGTATTGATACTTCAATGGTTTAGGTTTGGCAAATAGCGGATAGCGAGAATCGAGGCCTCCTCACCCCCGCCGGCTTCGGTATTGTTCTTAGGCTGATCGGGTATGCTCAAGCTGGTCGAGCGGTGTCCGCAGATTTAGCCCTCCAGCGTGGGTACCTCAGAGAACATAGGCCAGTATCAATGGGCTGACGCATTCGATCTAGCTGGGGGGCCATTGCCCAAATTCGATGGCATTGCAGGACCTTCTACTCCAATTTCGCCTTTGACCGCAGGACCACTAAGACCTCAGACGAGCGGTGGACCCATCAGATTCCCTCCTCTGGCCCCAGACAAGGTCTCTCAGTATTCTTCCCTATTTGAAGAGTCGGGAGCGCAGAATGGTGTGCTTCCTGGAGACAGTGCCAAACAGATCTTCGAACGAGCTCAGCTGCCGAATGAAGTTCTCGGCCGGATATGGAATCTTGCAGATACAGAACAGAAGGGGTCGCTGGGGCTGACCGAATTCATTATCGCCATGCACTTGCTGGCATCGTACAAGAGCGGCTCCATGCGTGCCTTGCCACAGATTCTCCCGGCAGGTCTCTACGAGGCTGCAGCTAGACGGGGCATACCGAGACAGAACACTAGCTCGCGTCCAACATCCGACAATGTAGCATCAGCAATCCCCAGGCAATTCAGCGGTGCAGCTTTCCAGAGAACTTCCAGTCCGCTCGCTGGACCAGCTCAGGGACAACCTACAAGTGCTGCGACCCTCTCTGGCGATGGATGGGCAATCAGTCCGCAGGATAAAGCTCAATTCGACCAGATTTATGCGACTATCGATACAGCCAATCGTGGTTTCATTACCGGAGATCAAGCTGTTGGCTTTTTCAGCAACGCTAGGCTGCCGGAGGAAGCATTGGCTCAGATCTGGGACCTGGCAGACATAAATTCGGAAGGCCAATTGAACCGGGACGAATTTGCGGTGGCGATGTATCTAATAAGGCAGCAGCGCAGCAAGCGAGATGGCCGTGATGTGCTTCCACAAACATTACCGCACAACCTTGTACCTCCAAGCATGCGCCGTCAAAATCCAGCCCCTTCTCAACCCACGGCACCAGCGTTTGATAACGCTTCAAACGCAACAGCTCCGAAGAAAGCCTCTGATGATCTCTTTGGTCTCGATGCGTTGTCCTCACCACCAGCGCCGTCGATAGCCCCAAAATCTACCGGCGATTCTAGCGCCTACGCGCCGTCTTCGGCACGCGCTCAAGATTCACCCCAATTCCAGCAGCCGTCGCAGCAACAGTCTTCGATATTCAAGCCATTTGTACCATCATCGTCTTTTGGCCAAACCATAATGCAGCCCCAAGCCACAGGCTCTGGTCGAGCTAGCCCTGTGCAAAACCGCGGACCGCCTCCACCGCCAAGACAGCCTTCCAACATGGAAGATCTTCTTGGTGATAACGATCCTGAGGTCAGTAAGAGATTGACACAAGAGACTACGGAACTTGGTAACTTGTCGAACCAAGTCAGCACGTTGACAGGCCAGATGCAGGAGAACAAAAACAAGAGAGTATCAACAGAACGAGACCTCTCCCAAGCTCAAGCCCAGAAGCGAGATTTTGAAGCCAGATTGGGGCAACTGCGAGGTGCATATGAGCAAGAAGTTAGAGAGGTCAAAGCCCTCGAGGATCAACTGGCAGCATTGCGTTCCGATATTCAGAAACTTCAACAGGAGATGGCAATTATCGGAGGCAGCCACCAAGATCTCCAAACCCAACACAGGCAGCTTGCCGAAGCATTAGCGCAGGACCAAAATGAGCACAGTGCTTTGAGAGAGAGGATCCGACAAGCTAATGAGGCGGTAGCCCAGTTGAAGCCACAAGTGGAGAAGCTGAAATCGGACGCAAGGCAGCAAAAGGGCCTTGTTGCAATCAACAAGAAGCAACTAGCAACCATCGAAGCTGAACAGGACAAGGTGAGAGGCGACATTGAGGAGTCCACACGAGATCTCCATGAGTCAATTCGAGAGCTCGAGGACAGCCAGCGAAGCCTTGAGGTGAGGAAACGGAGTGTGGAGATGAAGCCGTCGCAGCCAACTCCATCTGCAGTTGCCAGTCCTGGAGGCTCTGCAAGCATGAATCCCTTCTTCCGTCAGCGAGGTATGACAGGCTCATCCGACAGAGGAGTCAGCTCTGCATTTACCCCTCAGAACGTGGGTACACCAAACCACAGCGTCTTTGATAGTTTCTTTGGGCCCGCACTGGGATCTTCGACCCAACCCTCTGCGCCACCGCAAACCTCTTTCCACACCGAACCGCCAGTTCAGCATCGTGAGCCACAAGAACCGATGTTTACTGGCGAATCCGTCAGGTCTTCCGAGGGTCCTGCGATTCACACGCCCGCAGAGACTCCACCACCGCCATCAAGCATGGAAACCCCACAGTCTGCCAATGTGCCGCCAGCCCCTCCAAAATCCAGGCAGATCACTTCAAGCTTTCTGCCTTTCCGCAACAACTTACAGCGCTCGGATTCTACAACTTCTTCTGTGCAAGTCGCTCCGCCAGCAAGTCGTTTGGGGGACAGCAGTGACTTTGATATGCCGTCGACTAGAGATGTCTCATTCTCCCAGCCGATTGACCCCCGCGTCGACGCGCCAAAACCAGCAGAGACTGTTGCACCTCCGCTAACTGAGACGAGCCTTTCAAGTTTAGACAATGTTGCAAACAATCCAGCCTTGATCCGTAATGTTGACAGATCCCTAGGAGACACGAGTCAGGGTGCTTCTCCGTTCCCATCGATCCCACAAGAGGGATCTCGCGAACTGCCAGGAGCTTTCCCCGGCGATGCAACTCCACCTGTTCACCCGTACAGGGCTGCGTCCGAATCTTCAGAAGACGCCTTTCACCCAACAATCTCACAGCCCGATTCAGCTAAGAGCGCCAAGAATGATCCATTCTCTATGGCTAGTGACAGACCTCAAACGCCTCCATCGGCCAACGATGATTTCGAGTCTGCATTCGCAGGCTTTGGCAGTAAAAGCAACGGCAAAGCACCCGAACCAAGGAACTTGGACAACGCATTTGATGGATATGGCAACAATGGCAAAGCACCAGAGCCCAGGACAGGAGCCACCGACTTGAACGATTTCGGTAATACAGAACCACAGTCCCGTGGCGAATTTCCACCGATCCGAGAGTTCGGTGCAGACAATGAGAGCGACAGTGATAGTGATCATGGGTTTGATGATGACTTTACAACATCCTCACCTCAGCGACCGCTGACGTCTGCCACTGAAGAGGCCAAATATCCTATGTCGCACGGTGCGGAGGCTGGTGAGAGCAGCTCAGCTCCAACGCGCCCTCCAATGTTCACAACCGATACCAATACAACTCAATTACCTACTCCGGACGCTGAAGTACGACCGCCCACTTACGACCAGGTCGCTTCGCTACCACTTGGCCCTGATGGCCAACGAACGGTGTCAAACCAATTTCCTGCTGAATATACCGGTCTGTTACCTGCGCGAGAGCCTTTGACTTCTCCTGTAGGATCGCTTCCGGTAAAGAGCCCAGTCTCAACAACCGTCACATCACCAGGAGACGGCGAGAGAAGCTCCAATTTCTTCGGCGGTGAAACGAGAGCAGAGCCGATGGCAGTCGGGCCGTCATTCGGAGAAGCTCTGACACAACATCGATCACCAATGGCCCCGGGTGCTTCGGCAGCTCCCTACGCTTACGATCCCTCTCCATCACAGTCTCAGGCTCCGTCTCAGCCGCAACCCCAGGTTCCGTCAAACCTGCAATCACAGAGCCAGCTATCAAATCAAGAACAACCTCGTTTCGAAGGCGACCCTCTATTCCAGACACCACCTCCAGTTCAGTCTCAGCCTCCCCTGCCAGCAAAGACTGCCTTTGACGAGTTCGACGATGAATTTGGCGATCTCTCGGAAGCCAAAGAAGGCGACGATAAGACTGATGATGATTTGCACGTCTCTCGCAAAGATGGCTTCGAGGAATTCAACCCAGTCTTCGACTCTCCAGCCCCCTCCCGATCCACAGCCCAACCATCAAGCAGCACTTTCGGCGATCACAGCTTCCATGATTTCGAATCCAGCATCACCGGCGGCCAAGGCTACGGCCCGCGTCAGGTCGTCGGAGGCCAGGGTGACCCCTCGACCCAGCCCCACGATTGGGACGCCATCTTCGCCGATCTCGACACTCCCCAGGACAACGGTGTAGCGCCCAGCCCGCCCGCCCAACAACAGACATTCAACACTTCCGCACAAACTCCTCTGTCGAAGGAGCAGCAGTCTTATGCCCCTCCACCCGGTCCGCCCCCTTCCTCGTCAGCGCCTGCTTCAGCGCCACAACAGCAACGCGTCCTAAGTGAAGGTACTGAGCACGATGATCCGATCCTCAAGCGGCTGACGGGAATGGGCTATTCGAGAGATCAGTCGTTGGCGGCGTTGGAGAAGTTTGACTATAATATCAACAAGGTAAGCCGGCTTTTTCCCCTCCATCGGTCTTACAGTTCACTGATTCCCACATACAGGCGGCGGACTACTTGGCTTCAACCTCGTGAAGCGAGGCTCCCCCTTATGTACAGCTTTCGAACGATTTCTATTAGCCTTTTCGGTCGGCCCATCCATATGTCGAGCGTGTGTTCTTTTAGCGACATGGTTCTGTTACGTCTCTTGTCAGAGAAGGGTGGACATAGCACGGTCGCGAACAATAGTACTACTCTGTAATAATAGCAACGCCATGACACCAACCAATCTCCCGCCTGCTCATTTCCTACACCACCAGTCATTCCAATTCACTAAAACACGCCCTAGTGCAGGTTGCGAACTGAATGATTTCAACCTCCCAAACCACACCTCCCCTCCTTATAACATACACCTCCAAGCACTTCCACTACCATCTCCTCTCAACCCACCCATCCACCCACCCAACCCTTCCTCAAGTATATGCTCTCTCAGCCCCGTAACCCCCCTCTCTCCCCACCTTCCTCGCAGCAGACACGTCCATAGCACAGTCGCGAACGATAGCACCACTCGGTAATAATAGCAACACCATGACACCAACTTTTCCGCCTGGTCTCAACTCCTACTCCCTCACTCATCGCAACTCCCTAGAATACGCACCACATGCAGACTACCTAGCCCCAAACTCACGAAGCGAGCCTCCCTCCCCATTACATACACCTTTAAGCTCTTCCACAAGCATCTTCTCTCAACCCAACCCATCCATCCATCCATCCCTCAAGTTTGTAGTCCTCGTGGCGACATACCCCCCCCCCCCACCTCTCCCTCTTCGCAACAATCTTCAGCAGAATCCCAAACCGCAACCCTACTCCTAACAGCACATTATCTCAAATGTATCTCTCGCCTGCCAAACTCCAAATCACTGAAGCGCCGTCTTCTCTCTCTGCCATGTACAGGTTTGAGCGGCTTTATCAGCCTCTAGTTCTCTCATCCCATCCATCCATCCTCAACCAGTGTGGCCTCTTAACGACATAAATTCCTCATCGCTGCATTCCTCATCGCTGCATTCCCAGCACCATCCCAAAAGACAACTCTTCGTACCAATCAAACACCATGGAACCCACCCCCCTCCCTCCCTCCTAATTCCAACCTACGAAAGCGCGCCTCCCCTCCTATTGCATACACCTCCAAGCGATTTCACTATCGATCTGGTAGGTGAGAGTGTGTGTGTGTGTGTCTTCGTCCTAGCGACGTTGGTGAGGCGGAGAAGGGGCGGGGTTGATTAAAGTATCCGTGAGGGGGGTGGCAGGAGATACGGGTGATAGACTGATGAAATGCTTCGGAGACCCAACTCCTTCGCCTTCTCTCGAACTGGAAGAAGGGTCTTCTGATTGTGATACCGGAGCGAGAGATGGACGCTCGCCCAGTCTGTGTTCCAGTTGAAAACAAGGGGGTAATGACGGTCAAGCGGATTTTCAAGTGTGGGTTTCGGATGAAGGAGTATGGGATGGCGAAGAGGGGTTCCGTGAAGGGATTGGGCACGGTTTCTGATGTTGGGAGACAAACGGTCTTGAGGCAAGACCTCGCTTGCAAACTAGGGGCGTGAGTGGTCGTGATAGAGGACACAGGACGGGATTTTGTTCGCAAAGCTTTTCTGCATACTACAGCCCATCAATCTAAGGGATGCTCGATCTCATCAACTTCGTCAAACTGTGGACCCCCGCTCCTGCATCTTCCCCCGAGCCGACCTAGTCAGCCGAGGACATTAGTCCCCACCTCCTCCGCCATCATCCCCACCTCCGCCATCATCCCCACCTCCATAATCCCCGCCATCTCCACCGCCCCCGCCCATCGCCTCACCAATCATCATGCCACCCAGTAGACCTCCACCCAACCCCAACGCCGCTCCCCCACCGGCGCCCAACCCACCGGATTTCTTCGGCGGCTGCTGGCCATACCCGCTACCGTAATCACCGCCTCCATACCCCTGCTGCTGCGGCGGGTAGCCACCATAGCCTCCTCCCTGCTGTGGGGGATACCCACCGTAGCCGCCCTGCTGCTGCGGATACCCACCATAGCCGCCCTGCTGGGGATACTGCTGGCCATAGCCACCCTGTTGCGGATACTGCTGGCCATAGCCCTGCTGGTGCCCGCCACCGGAGGATTTCCCAGTGAACTTCCCCAACAAGCCCCCAAGGCCTTTACTCTTCTGCTCCCTCGGCGGCAACTGCTGCTGATCGTACGGGACCCCACCCTGCTGCTGACCGTACCCACCCGCTCCGCCGCCATAGTACGCATCGCTCGCCCCACGACTGCTCGGGCGGCCCTGTGCGCGCGCGTTCTCCTCAGCCTGCAGGCGAGCGGCGTAGGCGGCGTCGGATTCGGTGTGGGACTGGTTGGCGGAGCCGTAGGGGTTGTTGGTGCCGAAACCGGGTCCGGAGGGGGACTTCTCGGAGTGCATCGTGCCGGCGCCGGCGTAGGAGGGGGGAGGGCCGGAGGGGGCGGAGGGGGAGGAGGGGCGGTAGACGGGGGAGGTGGGGCGGTCCCATTGGGAGGCTTTGGTGTGGGTGTTTACGTAGTACCTGGGTTGTGGGTTTCTGGTTAGAAGGTGCATTTGATGAGGGAGGTGATGGGAGGATCATGATGGGGAGACTGAGCATGATGGGAAGAATGAGGATGAGGATGAGGATGAGGGTGAGGTGAGTATTACCATTCTTTGTAGGCGTCGTTCCAGAGGGCTTTCCAGCCTTCTGGCACCTTCGGAGGTGGAGGACCGGAAGGAGGCATGAAGTCGGCCATGGTGGACGATGTTGCTTGTGAGTTGTAGATGCTATGTTCGATGGTTGTGATATTCTAGGGAAGAGAGAGAGGGTTGAGGATTGCCATGAAGGTTTAAATAGGCAGAGGATTTGTGTATCACGCAAGCTGAGTGAAGCAGAAGTGGGGAACCATCTCTGTGGCGCTTTCTTGGCACCACCTGCGCCACAAGCAGCAGCCACTTCTGATGACGACTATATTGTCGTCACACACTCACGACAGCGAAGGCCGCTGTTTTGGTGTGATTGATTAGATTATTAGATTCAAACAGTGCGTCGCCCGAAAGGAGCGGACCTCGCATGTCCCGTAAATTCTGGAGCATTGCATCAATGGAATATTGATGATTCAAGCGGCCAGCGAGCATTCATTGGCGAGAAAAGTCAGGGCAACTGTTAATGATACAGGCGAGGAGCGTTTTGCTGTGGTAGTCGTGAAAGGGTTGGGAGCAGACCTTGGAGCGATAATTGTCATCGTGTAGCGAGAGTGAGAAGATGGGGAAGACCTTGTCAAAGAGACTCCAGAAAATACACGGATAGTGAAGGGATCTGCCCTTACTGATCTAGCAACTTCGGTATCCAAAAATGTCTCTTGCAAGCGCCGTCGATGATTGACAACGCTACTCGCACCTACCCAAAACTGCTTCTGAGCAAAAACCACACCCTCTCCCCTTAATGCAGAGCACGAAAGCACTGATCAAACCCATTGATCCCAATGCTTCCATTCCCATTACCTTCTCCCTCCCAAGAATTCCCGCCCCTCCTCGCCATCCCCCGGTTCTCCACCACCAAACACCTCACCCGCCTCCCTACAATACTTCGCCCGCCCAATACCTCCCCCAGCTCCCGACCCCTGTACCTCACTTCCCCAACACACCACCGCCGCGTCCACCACACCCGTCACTACCCCGTCCACACTGCCCAGCACACCCCACCCTATGGCAGCCGCGATTAAACCAACAATGTAGGCGTAAAGCGAGCCTCGGACTGTATTGCCCGTCACAGTTTCGAGGGTCAGCAGCCGCGCGGTATTGACCCAGGCGCCGAAGCCCATGGCTAGGGAGGTGATGAGACGGGTGGCGCGTAGCAGGAGGAGGGAGAGGTTGTACGGCTGGAGGTGGGCGCGTGGATGGTTGTTGCGTTGAGAGGAGGCGAATTGGTGGGTGGTTGAGGCAGGCGAGAGAGAGGAGAGGCGGGAAAAGGCGTAGGAAGCCGGGGTGAGCGGTTGAGAGTGAATGGCGGCGTAGGTGAGGGTAAGGGGGTTAGTGAGGGTTTGGACGGAGATAGGGATCAAGGGGTAGGCGCATAGTGTGAAAAAGGCGAGGAAGCGGCGCGGGAGGATGAGGAAGGGGAGGCGGATGAGGAGGGAGAGGAGGGTGGAAAGACAGATGGTGCCGAAGGAGGTGGTGAGACTGTGGGAAAGTGCGGCGAGGATGACCGCGCGGGAGGAGGGGGCAGGGACGGAGAGCCGGTGGAAGTACCATTGCGACACTGTGGCCGCGGTGGTGGCGCGTTGAATGCCGGCACCAACGGAAAGGGTCCAGAGGTAGACGAGGATGAAGAACAGCCCGAGGAACCAGGTGCTGGTGTCGATGACGAAGAAATTGCGAGCATTGGACAGGTGCCCGCCAAGGAAGACGCGCGTGAACATGGCCATCCATAGCCATGTCCACGTGATGACGGAGAGGAGTGTACCGAAACCGATCAGGAGAAGGCCGGGGTTCGCGGCGAGGATTTTGCAGGCAAATTCGAGGATGGAGATGGCCTTGGTGAAAGAATAGCGGCCGCGGTAGACGCTGATTGTCCAGATGCCGGAGAGGACGGCAGGCATAAAGGAGAACCAGCGCATTGCCTTGTCCTGGACGCTGGCGCCGTGCCACTGACCTCGGAAGCTGGAGATGAAGGGATAAAGGGAGAAGGAGAAGAGGATGATCGGAACAGCCACAAGCATTGCGTAGACTAGAGGTCGTACGTAAGATCTGAGGGCTGCTAGCCAGAATAACGATACGATGACTGCCACAAGTGTATCGATGGCGAGGAGGTGAAAGGAGGCATGGACCGTCGTATAGACTGTGTCGCCCAGAGGTCGCTTGCTTGAAGGTGTGTATGTGTGGAGGTAGACAAGGAAGAAGCTAGCAAAGAGTGCAGCCAAGCAGAGGAGGTATATTGAGCCCCAGAATTGATCATGCCTCGGCGTCTCTTCGACAGCTACACCCACGGTTGGAGGGGCAGAAGAAGAGTCTGAATCAGGCGGGTGAGGTTGCCCGCGTACAGCATCTGGACTCGTAGGATGTGGCATGAAAGGGGATGTGGGTTCAAATGGCGCTGTGGGAGGTTTTCGGAACTGCTGGATCGACGGAGGATCCTCATCAGGCGGTATTTCGAGGGCAAGGTCATCTGGCGGGTCATCGCCATCCGTACTGCCATGCGTGGTGCTCTCCAGGCCAACGTCTACCATCCTGCCCTTGCCTTTGCTACTGTCATCGCTATCGGTTCTTAATAACAGATCCTCGGGCACGTCGTCTGTCGTTCGTTTGGCCTCTTTGACACGAGAATGACCACCTCTCCATGAGCTCTTGATGCCTCCAATTCTACCACGACCTCGTTCATCGACGTCTCGGCCATCACGGTCCTGCGAAAGCCCAGAGGCTCTGCTTTTGTCATCCTCCCCTTCCGAAGATTCCTCCAGCCGGCTACCGCCAAATTGCCGCCTTGACCGCTGCAGGGCATAGAAATCAGATACCTCCCTTTCCCGCTCCGCCTCGTCGTCTTCTTCCCGGAACTCATCAGTAGCGCTATAGAATAGAGGTGCATTCTGCGTATGCCTTGAAGCGAAGGGAAATTGCGAGAATTGCGAGGCGCTTGGCCGATAAGGATTCCCAGCAGCTGGGCGTTGGAGATATGATCGAGAGGAGGGGAACCGTGATGAACCTTGGTTGTTGCCTCTTTGTCTGCTTAAGGGATTCCTGTTTGGCTCTTCTGGCTGTCCGAAGCCGACTCGGGACTGCGACTGCGCAAGGAAACGGCTAGCATCTGTACCGCTTTGTTAGCTTTTGCCTGTGTCCCTTATCCGGCTCGCCAGAATGAAGCAATGGAAGGGCTCAGAAGGGTATGGTACATTCAGAGAACATGTTCCATCAAGCAGCCCGCTCTGGGGCCTACTCGATCAGTCCAAATCTGTAGGTAAGCGATTCTAACCACTTGTAGTACGATAAGGTACTGAGGCTGGGCTTCAGCTGCTGGATGTTGCGGAAAGAGCCTTTGCTCAGATAGAGGGCACCGTATTTATCTACAGATCTCGGACTGCTCAACAACTGGGAGATGTAAGAAGAGATACAACAGGTGATGAAGTCGAAGAAGCAGCGCGTGAGTAATGCCTTTGACGTCGCCGAGTCACAGCCTGCCAAGAGCGACTTCGGATCATCGACGGACCGTCAATCTAGCTCGCTGCAGCCTTATTCTGAGACGCCACTAGAATTTGGTCCAAGCTTCTTTATACAGATGTCATCGCCTCTTGGATGTACTGTCGGGGCCGATCTACGACAACGGCGAAGCAACATGAGTCACACCAGAAGTCTAGACTACCAGTCACTCATTCCCACCCTCTCGACCCACCCCTTCTCGTATTCACGCCTCTAGCTATCAACATCGACAGCCCCTTTCCGAGATCCACCTTCCCTGCCTTCCAACCATGGCCCAACCATGGGACTACATCGCCAAACTCGTCTGCATCGGCGACAGCGGCACCGGAAAATCCAGCGTACCTCCCCCGTCTCCCCTCCCCATCCCCACCGCTAACCCCCTCCCCAGCTAACCATCCGCCTCTGCGAAGGCCGCTTCATCCCTCACCACGACGTAACAATCGGCGTCGAATTCGGCTCCCGCCTCGTCGACGTCGGCCCCCCGCCCCCTTTCCCCTCCCCCTCCTCGCGGCAAAAACGCATGAAGCTCTCCCTCTGGGACACCGCCGGCCAAGAAACCTACAAGTCAATAACGCGCTCCTACTTCCGCGGCGCCAGCGGCGCATTGCTCGTCTTCGACATCACGCGGCGATCGACCTTCCTCTCAGTAACGAGCTGGCTGAACGACCTACGGCAGATTGCGGAGGAGGGGATCGTCGTTGTATTAGTAGGAAACAAAACTGATTTGTGCGAGGAGGGACTGCAGAATGGCTCCCCTTCGGCACAGCATTCGGGGTTGGCTAAGGAAAGTAAACGCGCCGTGACTGCCACCGAAGCAGAAGCCTGGTGCAGGGAGAATAACGTCCTGCGATACGTGGAAACGAGCGCGAAGAGCGGGGAGGGTGTGGAAGCGGCGTTTTTGGAGGTGGCGCAGAGGATATATGAGAATGTGGAGAAGGGGAGGTATGATCTGAACGATCGGAGAAGCGGAGTCAAGGGCCCCGGGGCGGGAGGTGGGGGTAGGGGAGCGGGAGGGGGTGGTGGCGGAACGGTGAGGTTGGGGATGAATGATGTGAGCGCGAGTGCGAAGGCGGTTGGTGGGGGGTGTTGCTGAGGCTTCATGGTTGGGGATTGAGGAGAAGCGCATCAACGGGGCGTTTGGAGCGGGACGCATTGCTGGCGCCGTGTAGTCATTATATTCGCCTGGAGGAAGAAGATAGTATATACGTTATGGACGATCAATCCCTTTCCTGCTTGAACGCACAGTTGAGCAGTTCCAGCTCCTGGACTTTGTGGCTTGGATAAAGTCTACGATAAAAGACTTCCATAACCAACCCGTCGCTAGAATGGACCGCAATAATCAACGGGTCGACGGAATCACGTATCGCCCTTCCATTCTTACCAATTCTAACAGAGACGCATGACTTTAAAAACGTGAGTGCCTCCAAACTTGAGGTACTATCTCGCCGCCTGCTGCATCGCTAGGGCGACTTTGTGTTTAGGACGAGATTATAACGAGAAGAGGTACACACAGCATTGCTAATATACCACCAAATCTAATGTACTATCTTTTTCGCATCTCTCCAATGTTGGTAGACTTGAATGTATCTTTCAAAACTCCAACTCGAGCTCAAAATCAATCGTGCAAACGACGTTTTTCATCTGTTGTCGATCAAGAGATGGAAAGAGCTATGCAAGCAGACACTACACTATCAAATAACTCTAATAAGAGAAATACGTGATCAACGTTAGGGAGACTTTGTTATCGCCTAGAGTACGGAACATTTTATCTTTGAAAGAGCGACAAGTTGTGGGAAATACAGTAAACTTGATAGCGCAACTGATATACGAGTTACATCGCATAGTTGCGCGACCTAGAGTGAATCTGCTACTCAGTCGACACTGTGCGCCTAAGCCTCGGTGTCAAATAAGAGCTGTTGCGTTCACAGTTCCATTTACTGGTTTCGCATCCTCTCCTCCTGGTATCGGCAGAAAATTTTAGGAAGGGACACAAGATGCGGACCCCAAGCCTTACGAACGAGAAACAGGAAGCTCGAATTGTCAGGAGTGACGATCTGTCCGTCCCATAGCCTTGTCATGGTGCTCAGCTTGACACTAGAGTAATATCATTGTCAAGATCTCCTACTCAACATCATCCATAATATACGAAGATAATCCTTGACCTGCTTTTATCCATGTGGTGTTGTAAGCATCGGCTGCGCCATCGAAAGCTGCACAAACACCGCCGAACTTGAAACTGAGTAGCACCAACTGTCATCCCACAATTTCACAGAACCTCGCGTTCCATTTTCGTTAGGGAGGCCCATACTCCGCCCTCCTTGTGTCGCTCCACCGCATAACCCGCGGTGAGCCCATGGCTCGCCCTCTCGGTCCTTCCGCAAATTCGAATCTTTCTTTGCGTATCTCTCCCGCTGTGAAACTACGCGCATACACATGCAATCCGCCGTTGGCGCCCGCGCGAGGGAACGAGCAATCCCGCTGGTCGGTCTCATTGCCGGAGGGATCCCATCCACTTTTCCATTTGCGGCTGAGCGGCGCTAGGTGGACCGTACCATCCCCTGGTTTCCAGAGATTGGAGAGCTCCACTCGCTGAAGCTGGGGCATCCCGGCCATGTGTGCAAAATATGCAAAAAGGATTATGATCTTGGCGTTTAAAAGTGGCTGCTTCGCTGAAAATTGGCATCGTGATCCCCTTAAGTGTGGCATAGAGGACAACGTTCATGGCGTAATTTTCTTGGCAGGTTTTCATAGACCTGATGGAGGGAATTCCCAGATGTAAACCTTATAGATAGACAGTAGGCAGGCGTCAAGTGTTACCATGTACGGCTTGGAAGCATGGAGCTCTGGCTTCTGGTCTAAGCCTGGCCCAAGATCCTGACATGCCAGGAACCGTTCTTCGTAACGGCTTCCGCGAGTGGTGACGGTCATGGCAAGAATTTTTTGCTCGCAGCCTTCGACGTTTTAGCGTCTTCTCGAAAATCCAGACCATCCGTTGACGAATTGGTGCTGTAGCGTTGGCGAACATTTCGAGGACTAAATGACCAAGCATCCTCAAAGGCTAGTCGCAAATTCAGGGCCAGTGTAGTGACTTTTCGTCGCCATACCCGAGAATGGAACCATCCGAGGACATGGATTGGCAATGTTACATCACAGCGTCCAGCACTCTCCGTTTCAGCGCCTTCAGCTCGTCCTCCTTTTCTTGTAGTTTGCGCTTCAGCAGCAGCGCCCTTCGTTTCCAGTCGACGCTACCAGCATCTTCCGGTTCTTCGTCCGGCCCATCATCAGAACCATCGTCAAGGGAGCCAAAGAAATCGGCTGATGATCGCCGCTCATGCGCTTGGCGACCTTCGCCATTGATGAGCACCGTGGGTGGGGTAGCGAGCCGTACAGGTCCTCCTGCGTGTTCGGGCACTTGGAGCTGTAGTTTGCTTGGTTTTCGTACTGTTGCCTGGTCCGGTGCAGCTACTTGTCCATTAGCCGCATGACTCAACTGCCGGAATGCGGAAGCAGAGCCAGTCATTGATTCATTCTCGTTTCTGCCAAGGCTCGGACTCATTGCGGCTGTCGGGGTTCCGACGCTGATGGTTGGTGCTTCCATATTGCTCGGATTTGCGGGGAAAGTCGAATACGGTCCTTCTTGCACTGAGCGATTACTTGGTGGTCTTCCTCGAAGTTTACTATTTGGGCCGCTATTGCTGCCCTGCCATGCACTCGACACGGCAGGTCCATGCCTCTTCCTGGAACGCGAGGGCGATTTACTAATACTCAAAGGCCCCGCGGATTTTGGATCCTCAATTGAAGGAGTCATCGGAAAGCTTTGCTGGCGTTGCAAGGCTGATAGCGGATATGGCGACGTTGGGGTTGCTGTCGGCCGGTCAACCAAGTTCACCCGGAACTTGAATTGCTGGCCCCCTATATCAGCGCTTAGCTGGCCCGATGACGGCGTTATTCCTGTGCTGGGCGTTTTTGGCGCGATGGCTACCTGAGCCGCAGCCCAGGGGTCATGCTCTTGCGGCTGCGCACTCCAAGGTGCTGTGCTTTGAGAAGCCGGAAATTGTTCGTCGAAAGCGCGAATGAACTCGGCGCTGCTTGACCGTTGATGCAGGGGCCTTTTATTCGGGATATCGGATTCCGTTTCAAATTCATCGGCTTTACGACGGCCACGCTTGGGGCGCCACTCCGGTAGGAGAGCGCGAATTACAAGGTCTTCTTCTGGGGGTACGCCATCGCGCAGGGTTTGAACATCAGTCGGCATTTTATCGCCGCCAGGGATCTCGGTGTAGTAGGAGTTGGATACTCCGAGTAGGTACTTGAAGAAGGCATCTATGTGGTAGGCGTGCAACCAGCGCTGTAGGCCGGTCAGCCTTGCTGGTGATATGACCCGAGTGCAGCAATAAAAGCGGTGTCATACCTTTAATCGGACAGCGTACTGCTGCAATTTCTGCGTGCTTTGATTTTTAGATGGATCGGGTATCTCAACGCCAAGCTCTATAACGAGCTGCGACCAGGTCTTGATATCCTTGTGCTCGAGTCTCGAGATTAGGTTGTACAAGGCAAAGGTATCGAAGGATTTGCCATCACTCCTTGGAGGAGAGCGAAAGCCTCTATTCAATTCAGAGGTGTCCGCATTGGAGGATATTGCAGGGTTACAGTAGAAGGCGAACTGGATGTATGCATGATCCAGAGTCTCGTTGGTGACATTCCTCGTGGGCAGGCTCCTGCCTGGTGACGCATCTTGCAAAGACTGTTGTTCTTGAGTAGGTAGAGCATGTTCCAGTGACATCGTGTTAGCTTCAAAGCCTTGAGATGCCCGGGGAAAAGTCAGGTTGTGCTGCGTCAAGCTGGCATTGATCATGGAGGCCGTAGGCGCCAGCCCGAAGGATTGAATTCCGCGCTGGGCAACGGGACTCTGCAGTTGAAATGCATTTTGCATGCTGGCAGCCTTACATACAGATACGGCCAGGCAGACAGCGGGTTTGGACGCGGTTTCACGGGCTGGACGTGAGGGCTATGCTCAGACACCGCATCGAGATTCGGCGGCAGAAGCTTCAAGCCTCTGCATATCTGCCAGAACGGATGGTATGTTAGCGGCATCATCATAAGGTGTACATGATCAGAAAGCATATCGCTGACCTGTGGATTGGTGAGGGACTGTTAATGGCCAATAATTTGCCTTCTTGTGGGGGCTTCTCGTCCAGATAAGGAAGTTTTGGCTCAGCCAAGAGAAGGCTGGAACTAGGCTCAAGCGCTAGCCGCGACCAATCATATTCCTCCGATTGTTTGCGGCCTGAGAACAAGATCTGACTTGAGCTGATTTACCTCTGAACACTGGTAAGTCTCAAGGCGAAAAAGATTTGTAGTGACATGTGAGGAAAACGCTTCTAGCTTGCGTTTGCCTACTCCACTAGGCTACACCTCAGACAAGCTTCTGCACCTCGGAACCACCCATTTCCTTGATATCTAGCCAATTTTCATCTGTCGATACCCATACCCATCGCCTAAGATCGAGGTTTCTATGAAATCCATGATATAGATGTCCGCGTTCAGCTGGTATTTCTTCGATTCAACCATAGCTGGCCGATACAGCTCATTGATCGCCACGAAATCCTCCTTTCGATCGCCTGACTCTCACCCAAGAGCTTTTTTGTTTGTGGTCGATAACTTCTCGAGTGTTGTCGCCGTGACCCGTACATAGACGGCCCTATTCTTGGTTACCTATGGGTGCTGTAACACACCGACGACTGCTTTGCCAATGGAGGCGAGAATTGTGCTGAGATATGAGTAACAAAACAACTTCCACCATTAGCGAAGTCGGTATACTTGAAAGGAAAGAACAGAGATATCAAGATAAGAAGCCCGCTTGCACATAAAGTAACCTTTGATGGTCAGAATTACCTCAGCGTTCCTCCTTTCACGGCCTCCAGACAGAATGAGGGAGAGCTTATGTACCATCCTGGCAGCTCTGTTGTACCCTGCCGTGTATGTTGCATTCTCAAGGAGCGGAAAAGCTGATTGATATTATTAATTGGAGTAAACATGCCCGGTATATTTCCGCCCTCCTTCTCTCTACTTTCCTACTTGCAGAGATGATCAAATGAATACCACAGCATCACCTGTAAATATCTCCGTAACTCAGGTTTTCTAAGTTTGCGGGAGGTGGATAATATCCTAGCCTCATTGCGATCAGCAGTGGCGGCCAAGCGTACTATAGGTCAATATCACAACCTCTAGTCTAAAACATGCGGACAATGCAGAAGCTCTACTTTCTGGTTCTCCAGATGCTCGAAGCTTGGAATTAAAGCCGGTCTATCAACGATTTTTGTGAGTATTCGCGGCTTTCAAGATACGCGCATAGCCTACCTCAGCTTCCGGTGATCGTCTGCTCACTAGAATACCTTTCTGGCTAACGCCAAGCCACGTCTTGTATCATGCTTCGAGGCGCCTACAAGAAAACGAGCATAAGGATTGATTTGCGATCTCCACGCATAGGGCGCGTTTATCATAGCCGCCCTGTGTGCGCCATCATCGACATGCGACAACATACAATATGTGGCCCGCACCTCTCGAATTCTCTGTTTGCTGCAACCTCGCAATTCGATACTCGATGCTGACTTTCTTTAAAAAGTGTGTCGTTCTGCTTAGCATTTTTGTAATCAACCTTCGACCTTGTACGTCGCTCGTGCTACCGGGAGGATCATCAAGCCTTCCTAGTGTGTCCGTGATCTCTTCAATTCCGAGTCTGACAGGTCTGTCCACCAACGATACGGTGACATGGAATACACCAAAGTGCGTTGGGAACCCGGATTGGATGGGCGGAGGTATCGTCGAGTATGACTGTCGGATACTGGTCAACCGGGTTTACTCCGCTATCCTTCCGCAATTCGAGCGCATTTACAACTTCGTTGAGGCTGAATCGCACTCCATTGCTCCACCTAATGCTCTGAGACTTCCGCGGAAATATGTTCACGGTGAGTGGCTGGTTTCCGACGCTGATTCAAAGCTTTCTAATAGCCTTTTTGTCCTGCAGGCTCTTGCACCTTAGCCATCGTTATGATGACTGCCGATATCGACATGCCTGGGAGACCGGCACAGCGCTGGTATTCTCGGGACACTGGAAGGCTGGGAGACCTCGCCACTGCTGCTTTTGAGATCTTGGGGCGGTGCGTTCAATCGTCTGCTAGCTTGACAAGGAAAACCGGGTGGAAGAACGTTGGTAGGTTTCGACTCCTGTTCTGGCGCCCTTGAGCTTTGAAAGCTAATGAGCGAGTTGTAGGCTTCGCACAGAGTATTGGGGTTATCCTCTGGGCCACTGATTCAATAGAAGATCGGAGAGTCCCTGCATATCCTCCGACTACTGCACGTTCCGATGTTGGCCCAATTCTACCACAGTAGGTATGGGGAAGAGGCCTTGGACGTTCAGGCTATGTCGCTCCATGGATCCGAAGGCAGGCCTTGTATCGGCCAAACAGAATGTGGATGGTGTCAGAGCGAGTCTCTATGTCAAGCGAAACATAAGCTTGCTCGTGCATCGTCCTGCCCTGCAGCGAGAATCAGCATCACGAGTCTTGCACCACCAATATCGAAAGGTTGGTGTCATCGCGATCGACTGTGAGTCACCAGACTTAGTGCACCTTATCAGGGATCATAAGCGAGTTGAAAGATACCATGCGTCGGCTGCGCGTCGAATACAGACTTTGATTAGACAAGCAACTGCTTGCTGTTCAGGGTTTAAAAACGTAATCACGGACTGACGATAGATTGAGTCAGCAATGAAACTACCTAGCTAAAGCGGAGGAACGTTTAAGTATGTTAGTCACAATTTGGATAATCAAAGGAGCAAAACATGACGACTCCGCAAAGATTGTCGACTATAGTGGGACCTACTGATTCCGGCTGATGGGAGGCGCTGGGATGTCTGCATCATCAAATCCCGAAGACAGCCCAAACGTTACGTCAAGGCCATCTGCTTCTCACCAACCCGACAACCTAGAAAAATAGCCTGCTGCCCAAACATCGAGAACAACGAAACGGGCCATGTTGTCAGGCTGGCCCATGACCGTAATCCTTTTGCGAATCTGGTGTTGGTTGAGACTAATCGTATCTGAACTGCTGACACGATAGGCACTGATACCACGCGTCGAAATGGCTCCATTGGTCGACCTCATTTGTAGGCAACGGGATCTCGGCCCACATAGACCAGTGCCTCAACCATAGCCGCTTGTGGCAGCCTGGTGTGGGGCACGCTGGACGGGCTCACCTTGCGCCTAGTATGATTCGACACCAGGGCCTCTGGGCTTTTCGCGTCGATGGATATGCATCAGACGCAACAAGCTCCGGACATGTATCATATTCAGGACCCCGGCTTGATCATCACTGCAGTCGTGGCATTTCCAATGGCCGGCTATAGTTTGCTCGCAAGTGCAGCCGTTGAAGTATCCGTTAGGATGTAGTTTCGCTTGTCGCCGGCTGCAAGCTTTGCAGAGTATTGCTAGATTTTGCCTAACCATTGCCCCTGCCCCAGCACCCTGATGTCAATGTCAGCTCCGAAATTGTTCAAGGAGAAAGAGAAGTGCTGTTTCAAATTCTGGGGTCTTTGGGACACTTCCACATACCAAAATTGTTCTGTGAGCGTCAGAGATCATGAGACCGGCCAGATGAACCCTACTACGCCCAGTTTCGCAACGTCTCATGAACCTGGCACGGACGAAGTTGCCCGGTGGTGGAAGGTTCTGATTAGTGTTGGTATTCAGGCATTGAGCTCCACCTGGTGTCATATGTTGACATCGAAGGATGCCGCCCGCAGGGGCTGCTGGTTGAGATGCCATCGTTATTTTTGGCAGGAACGGGGTGTGAATGTAAGAAGAGTCAAAGTGTAAATGCGAATCCCAGACTCATATTGTGGCTGCGGGCAGTAGGAATTGTCCTGCCCAACAAAGAAATGGTCTCAAAACCCATCGTCTGGCCAGAAACGGAATCGGTACAAGACGATGAAACGCTGCAACAGAATGGCCTGCTATATGCGGACAGACGTGCAAAAGGAAATCAAACGTGGGTATCGGCGAATGAGGGAAGTATTCTTAGGAATAGACAAAGAAGTTGGCCCTTACCACAGCATGCTGCTGCGAGAGCTCAACTAGTAGAAACCCAACCTACACTGACAAAGAAGACCGGGCCCACCGCTCCCTCCAAAGGGAGAAGCATGCGTTTGCGAATGTAAAGTAGTCGCGAAGCCGAGTATTGTAGCGATAGTAGCAGGAGCTCCCAGTTGGCAACGACTGGAAATTCCTTGTGGATCTGATATTGGCACTGACAGCTCATGTTGTGTTTTTCGAGTGCCGTCCCGATCGAAGTACCATGCAATCATGACCAGAATTCGTAGGTTGAACTTTAGCAGTAGTGTCCCCTACCTACTTACCTTGAGGTAATCGCTAGCACGAGACGTCAAGACTCAAACTTTTCCCGCAACGGCATGCTCCTTGAGACAGAAAACAACGGCTTCACATCGACTTCTCAATTCTTAGTGACTAGGATGAGACGCAGCAGTGCGGTATTCACCTCAGAGTGTTTGCGGATGAAGCACGTGATCTCGCTTGACGCTCAGCCACGCGCTGCGGACCTGTTGCAAACATTACCATCAGCACGACTAACTGATTCATAGCTGATCGGAGATCCGGCCGCCTGACCTTACCTTCTTCATTACTCATGACTCGTCCTACAACTCCGTCAAGACAAGAAGGTCCGACGGACGCGCCGCCTCGTCTTCCAGAAGGCTGGTTCGTACTTGCCTAAACTAGGAACCAATCTGTGGGCTCACTTACTGCAGGCTTGCGCAGTGGGAAGGGCAATCTCGTAAATACTACTACGTTCAACGAGCTACAGGGCACTCGCAGTGGGACATCCCAACACAACCTGCACTCTCCGTTCCGACGCCAGACCCTACGCCGCAACCTGTCACAGACCCTTTCCAGCGGCCACCGATGCCAGGGAATTCAATGTCAGGGACGGAGAACGGCGGAGGGGCAAGAGGCTTTGATGGTGCAGGGGATCAACATGAGGGCGCTGACAGAGCCTTCTTGAGCGTATGCCGACCACTCCAGACTTTACAAATGAGAAGCTAACAGTCCTATCAGGACCTGGCGGCGAATGCTATGGGCGGCAACCACAACAAACCCCAGAATCAGTCAGGCTTAGGTGGACTCGCCAGCTCGCTGCTTGGTGGCCAAGGCTCGCACGGTGGTACTGGACAAGGCGGTAGCGGCGGGCTGGCTGGGCAGCTTGTGGGCGGGCTGCTAGGCGGGAAACCACACAACCAGCAATCCGGCCAAGGTCAAGGTCAATCTGGTGGCCACGGCCAAGGGGGGTTGATGGGCATGGCATCGGGTTTTCTAGGAGGTCGTCACGGTTCCGGCGTAAGACCTGTTCTGTCGTTGAAGTCCGTCACTGACAGCTTCCTAGGGCTCCAGCAACAACTATGGCTACTCCTCCACAGGCCAAAGTAGCGGCAGTTATTCTGGTGAAGCTCCCCCAGTCGCTTATCAACCATCCGGACAACCCTCTCCGAGTCACTACGGGTCGGCAGGGGGACACGATCAGTCCACCCATGCCGGCCAGCAGCCTGGCGTAAGCAGCACACAGGGTCATCTTGATTCCTCTACATACGGGCATCCCTCTCAAGGTTCTCCGTACGGCAATACTTCACAAGGTGCACCATACGGACAAATGAACCCTACTTCCTACGAGAGCTTCAGCCAACAGCCGCACCTACCAGGGCAGCAACCCCACCAGCCATCGTTTTCTGGCCCGCCAAGTGCTCCATACGATACCTCAGCTTCTCACACTCCTTACGGACAGCACAATCCATCCTACACGCCTCAGCAACAGATGTCAGGATACGACCAGTATCCATCACATGATCAGCAGGGACAATACCCATCACAGCCACACGATATACCAGCTTATGCTAGTGCGCAGCCGGGTGGGTATACTCCTTATGCGCCAAATCCACCAATGGCCTCCCACCCAAACCAGCAAGGTTCGATGCCTGAACATTATCCCGGGCAAAATCCATCCGGCGGCTACCCAGGACAGCCGAGTTATGGCGCAGCTCCAGATCAAGGTTATGGCCAGCAAGGCTACGGGCAACAACACAGCCCTTATGGCGGTTACGGTCAGCAACCGCCACACAGTGGTGGTGCCCCTCCAGCTCCTGGATGGCGCGCATAAAAGCAGAATGAAACCGGCATTCAGGGAACGATAACAATAGTGTGTTTACGGGGAGCTACAACAGCTCCGGAAGACCTTACAGGAGTAGTCACGTGTTGCAAATTTAAAAACCTTAGCGGCTCTTGGCCACTGTAGAATAGAGCCCAGAAATTGTTGTGCAAATTGCTTTTCCAAAGCAGTATTTATCTGACAGTCAAGTTGCCGAAATCGTTGTCTTAATATACAGCAGTTGTACTAGAGTGTTGCAAAAGAAAATCGATCTACATACAAGATTATAGTAGCAAGACAACCAATGGGCGGACAGTGAAAGAGTTAATGGTGCAAACACAAGCACGTTTCTCCTTGTTTGCTGGAAGCCTAGAAGTGTAGTCTGGTGGGGTAACTGCGCCAAAGGACGATTCGTCAGCTAACGCTTCCCGCCAACAACTGCAAGAGCGAGCAATGGAGTTGCTCTACCTGACTTCAAACTTTCCGAATCAATCCTCTTCCCGTCGAAAGATGCGCACCCAAGCAGGAAGACCGCTCCTGCTGTCTTGGCGAGCACTGTACTGGTGGTACTTCAATCCTGACGGCAGCGTTTCAGGTTCCTTGGGCTGAGGAGGCTCCAAAGCAATGGCCAGTCGGATTTTCAAATGTGATCGAGCTCAATACATACACTATATTATAACCGTCTTCGATGGTATTGACAGTCGCCCTTCCTGGAGTCAGGTCACCAAAGCAAAAGATATATATCTGCAATCTCGACTTACGATTTTATTTCTACGTGTAGCCGCGACGGCTGCCGACTTGTACTCGATCACATTTCCTACTGCGGTCAAGGTCGATATCTTTTCCATACGTCATCACTACTTCTCGTTGAATCCATGCGGCTTTAGGTGTTTCTGGCGTTGTTGGCTTTGTAGGATTCTTCAGAAATTGTAGGTATCACTGCGGCCGATCTGCGCCTCGCAAGAGCTCAGAGCAGGATTGTGTGTTATCCCACAATTAATCCTACAGGCAAATTAATGTTGTCCATAAGACTGCTCTCGCCATAATCGATGTCAAGCATCCAGTTGCTCTCCCGTGTCCAGACCTTCGTTTTTCCTCTGTTCACCAGGTTGAGTTCTGCAGCGATTCCAGCTTTTGCCGCCTTTTCTCTCTTTCGATCTTGTCTTCTTGCTTCCTCTAAGGATCAGTCCCTTCACCTTTCCTATGACTCTCTCAACGCTTCTGACAGCAATTCTCCTATTACCATGGACGTCCTTTGCCAGCGCCCCAAAGGCGATCAGCCTTGATCTGTCCAAAGTCAAGCATCGACGGGAGGCACCGCGGATCGTCCATCGCGACAACAGCCATTCGGTGACTATTGATAACGCTCGTATGGCATATTTTGTTGATGTCACAGTTGGGACACCGCCTCAACAGATTCGAGCGCAAATCGATACTGGAAGTGCAGACATCTGGGTTCCGCATTCTGGTACCGCTCCCGGTGGCTGTAAGTATTGCTCACAGGCTGGAACCTCCTTCTATGAGATTGCGAGCGCCCCTTTGACTTACATCGTACAGACTCTTTCAAAGATTCAACCACAGGTTCTGGTCTTAACTCGTCTTTCAATATTACCTACGGCGATGGTCTGTCATTGGATGTTTTGGGTGTATACGTCAAAGATGTCTTTCAGATGGGTGACATCGAGATCAAGGACATGCAATTTGGTTGGGCCTACCAATATGACCCTATGCATTCAGCGTATCTCTCTGATTTAATGGGTACCTATGGTATGATGGGTCTCGGTTCTGAGCTACTTGAAGCGGGCCCAGCTTATCGCAACGAGAGGCCTTATCCTAACGTCCTATCGAGTCTGAAGGCACAAGGTCTCATTGCTGCAGAGGCTTTTAGTCTCTTCTTGAACTCAGCCGGTAGGTTTGCCTCTACCCTTCGATCGCTCGTATGGTCCTCGTCTCCGCCGAAAGCTTACCTGTCGTAGATGCTCCCTCTGGAACAATAATCTTCGGTGGCGTAGACTCGTCCAAATACAAAACACCTTTGATATCATTACCTCTCATTCCGAACCCTCAATCCTCAACCATACCGTACTATGCCGTGCAGTTAACGTCGATTACCGCTCAATCGCACTCGGGTCTCGATTCCTTCACGTCTGATAACCAGACTCAGCCCATTTACGCGGTACTCGACAGCGGCGCCGCAACCATCGATCTCCCCGAACCCTTCGTCTCCGCCATCTATGCGTATCTTGGAGCAACCTTGATTCCTCTAAATGAAGGCACTGCCATGGTACCGTGCAACCTCTCAACCGCCGACGCGGTCTTCTCCTTCTACTTCGGTGGCGGGCCCAACGGCCCAAAGATCAACGTCCCCATTGCCGACCTCATCCAGCCTGCCATGCCCCTGACAGACGGTACCATCTACTCCGACACCGCTCATACACCAGCATGCGCCCTCCTCGTCAGGCCTAGCGCAGGCTATACCGTCGTCCTTGGAGACGCCTTCCTACGGTCCGCATACATCGTCTACGACCTCGACAACAAGCAGATCGCGATGGCCGAAGCGGATCTGACGTCCACAGCCGAACCAAATATCGAGGAAATCGAACCCGGAGTGTCAGGCATCCCAGGCGTCGCGACTATCATGCAACCCCTCCCTTGGGGCAACAAAAATTCCTTCCTCACAGGACCCCCTTCCACAACGGCCCTCGCCACCGCCCAAACCTCTGGCGCCCTGGCGTTCTCGTACAACCGCACCCTACCATACTCCCCCCTGCGTGGTAGCGTCACCGCAGTTGCCCCTGCAGGTGCGCTTCTCACTTCTACAGGCTTCGTGGTACCGAGTGCAGGAATGAACCGTGCGGTATCCAGCGGAACGGCTACTGCGGCAGGAGGTGGCAGCGGTGGGAATGTAAGTTCGACGCCCTCGGCGAGTACCAGTGCGCCGGCGAAGTCGAGGGCTGAGAGAAGGAGGGGGAGAAGGGGTCTTCTGGGTTCTTTCATGTTCCTATGTTTCCTTTTCTCCATTTAGATGCATGTCAATGGGATCTGGGAAGTTTGTAAATTCGTTCGGTGTCAAGGCTAAGGCGGGATATATGGTAACTGAGATGTAGGTGCCTGGTTTCTGTTTCTCGATCCTGAAGGATATACTCTGCCGAATGATATCTGTTGATATCTCTAAGTCTACGTATACGAACGTCTTAACCATACCCTCCATTGAAACCTATCGACTGACATTCTTCTCGCCCATAGGGAACATGCCGTGGACCTTACTCTGGTTCTTCCACTGAATTCGTGAGACTGTGCATTTTGGGAGATCTAGATAGACTCGCGTCACGAGCTTGACCATATAGCTTTGCGTTGCTATTTTGATTTATAGAACATTCTCTAAATCGTCGAACGGACATGTCTGAGAGACTGCTAAGGTAGTCAGCTTAAGATAGTCAGATCGTGTCGGCAGTGCTCAGAGTGATAGTCGAGAACTCTTTCCGGGAAAGTCTACGTTCTCCATAAGTAGGTAGCCACTAGCCGTACGCCACCCTAATGTCTGTGTACACCACCCTCATCGTATGATATAGGTAGCTACTCTATATTCGGATAAACCTTGACGGCGAGAGAGACTGTCTCTTCATGCTATCGGCTCTCTGGCTTCGCCATTTACAGTGAATAAGACCATCAGAATGGCGCAGCCATGCTTTGCACAGGTTGGAACAACGCAACGCATTCACGTGTTGCAGGTTTGTCCTTTCGCACAGTGGACTCCTGGCGCGAAGGCGGTGATCTGTTAACGCATTTCCAACGATCGAAGGGTAGCTTAATCAGCCCTCGAACGCAACCCTAAAGTAAGAGTGAAGTGACCGGCAAGGAGGGCCGTCCCGTCTTGGCTCACCTTCCTCAACAGGAATCGCGTGGAAGGGCTTATCATGCCTCCATCATCGCGCATGACTTCCTTCCTTTCCAAGAGGGACATTGGCAGAAGCACGATGATCGTATCCTGCATCTGCTCTGCAAGGCGAGACCTGGGGGGCACTCAGCACCATACAGAGGAGATTGCCCGCGTGGTTAGGCCCGGACTGCGCGCCCTTGTGCCTAGGATGTTCGGGTTCGAGCATGATGGAGCAGGTAGCTTGCCGGTTATACGGGATGTCTGTCTTCAACAATACCATGTGCGCTGTTTTCCCGAAGGATCTGTGTTCCACGTCCGCGGTAGCCACCTGAAAGCGTTGCTCGATCTCTTGTGTCCTATCAGCGCATGACCACCAGAGCCGGCCGGAGATCAGTTTCCCATGTTCGCAGCTTCCCCTTATGTAGCCTCCCTTACGTGCGAGTTGAGATTGACGGTAGGCATAATCTGTTATAAGGTGAAGATGTCCGCCAACAAGCTCTTCCTTCTCCATTGCATTCTTGAGTCGTCGCTTGCGCGTATCTTCAGCTCTCTGTTCCACCGTCCCTCTCCTAGGAATGCTATCGAGAATGCACTTAGTAGTAGCAGCACTCTACGGCTTGCTGGCTGTCCCCTCTCTTGCTGCAGTTCTTGAAAGATTAGCTGCAGTCCCCAATGGCTGGACTCGTGTTGGGGCTCCGTCAAGCGAAAGCACGATAGCACTACGAATCGGTCTACAAGAGCAAAACCTCGACCAGCTTGAGTCGCTCATATATGCGGTATCTACACCTGGAAATCCGTCCTACGGCAACCACATGGAGAAAGAAGATGTTGCAGCTTTACTCAAGCCAGCAAGCGAGACCGAAAGTGAGGTTCTAACATGGCTCAAGCAGGCTGGTGTAACGGCGGTTTATTGCGATGGGTCCTGGGTCACTTTTGCCACTAGCGTAGGGACCGCAAACAAGCTACTCAGCACCGACTTCGCGTACTATGAGAGCGACGGCGTGACGAAATTGAGAACCATGCACTACTCGGTCCCAGATGACCTTGCGAAGCACATCGACCTGATCTCGCCAACTACCTACTTTGGAAAGACTACAACTCAGGCTCCCACCAGGCCACGAGTTTCGAACCAGCTATCTCCCCGCCAGGCTAACCAGTCGTGTGCTACCCTCATCACTCCAGACTGCTTGAAGCAGATCTACGACATCAAGTATACGCCAACTGGCAATACCAGTAGCACCATCGGATTTGGTAGTTTTCTCAATCAGTCGGCCCGTACTGAGGATCTCCAGCTTTTCGAAAAGAAGTATAACATTGGAGCGCAGAGCTTCTCGGTTCAGCTGATCAATGGTGGTGTGAACGACCAGAGCATCGACGGCAACCATGGAGAAGCGAATCTCGACGTTCAGTACATTGTTGGTATTAGCCATCCACTACCCATTATTAGTTACATCACTGGAGGGTCTCCGTGAGCGCCTTACTCTTGACTCCTGAAGTATCTTGCTAATCCGAACGCAGCCCTTTCATCCCAAATCTAGACGAGCCCACGCCAGCAGATAATCAGAACGAGCCATATCTCGAATACTATAGATATCTACTCGCGCAGCCCAACAAAAATTTACCTCAGGTTATATCAAATTCATATGGCGACGACGAGCAGGTAGGAGACATGAACCTGAAATTCAACATAGTAGCTAATCTTACTTTAAGACTGTGCCCCAAGCATACGCGATGCGAGTGTGCAACATGATTGGCCAGTTAGGACTTCGAGGCATCTCGGTACTGGAGTCATCTGGGGACACAGGTTTGTACTTGGCAACATCCTGAGCCCATCGTACTCTCCTGACTAATACCCTTCATAGGCGTCGGCGCTCCATGTCAATCCAACGACGGCAAGAAGACTCCGCAATTCACGCCCCAATTCCCTGGTACATGCCCATACATCACCGCAGTGGGTGGCACGCAGTCTATCAGCCCCGAAGTAGCATGGGTTGCCGGCAGTGGTGGCTTCAGCAACTACTTTAGCCAACCTCACTACCAAAAATCCGCTGTCTCGAACTACCTCAAGAACGAGATCAGCCCTGCAACGCTCGCTTACTATACCCCCTTCTTCAACAGCAGCGGCCGTGCCTTCCCAGATGTCTCTGCCCACAGCCTCACTCCAGAGTATGTACATGTACATCCACCACCCCCCTACCTAATATACCCGACAAAGCAGACCAGACACACTGACATGAACCCAGCTACTCCGTCTACGTGAACAACAAAACGCACCTCTCCGGCGGCACCTCCGCCGCCTGCCCCGTCTTCTCCTCCATCATCGCCCTCCTCAACGACGCCCGCCTCGCCAAAGGCCTCAAGCCCCTCGGCTTCCTGAACCCCTGGCTCTACAGCCACGGCGTCCGAGGGCTCACCGACATCACTCTAGGCGGCTCAGTGGGGTGCACGGGAATCAACGGGCAGACAGGGAAGCCGGTCCCGGGCGGGAGTATCATCCCGTATGCGAGCTGGAATGCGACTGCGGGCTGGGATCCGGTCACGGGGCTGGGGGTGCCGGCTTTTGAGCGGTTGTTGAGTTTGGCGACGGCGCGGTGAGGGGTTGGCTGGGGATGGAAAAGGGAAGGGGTGGGGTTGTGTATGTATGGTAATTTGGTGTCTAGGTAATGGACTGTTGATTATATGGCATGGTTTATCACGTGGACCCCTATCTTGCTATATAAATCCCCAAGAGTGGCCGAGAGAGACACTAGGCCATCCAGGCGCCATCAGGAATCAGGACATGCCTTAGAGGTCGGATATGCATGGTGGTAAAGAAGTGACTTGTGAATCTTACTCCATTCCAAATTTTTGCTCGGAGACTTGAAGCTCAGTGGTGATTATAAGTGAGAAAAGCTATGAAGCTTCGAACGTCTTGACTAAACCAAGAAAGAGACATAGTAGAAGATTGCTGTTGCGTGTACAGGTGAATCAATAATCTAATGCCAAAAATTACGAGGCATTACGCGAGACAGTCTTTCATCTCCACACGTGATTGCAAAATCTTGAAAGAATCGATTGCAATGTGTCGAGTTAATTTCGTGTCACTTTCTCGACAACAAGAAGGGCGAGTGTGCTTCAAGGCGCTAACCCGATATGCAATAGCTCCCCACCTCAGGTTATGGCAGACGTCATGCCTCCGGTCAGGTGATTTATTACCAAAGTACTTGTCACTGTCTATCACCGACTCTGACTGCATGTCGGAATTCCAGCTTTGCAGCTGCAACCTCTATGCTCCTACAGCACGTTGGCACTTATCGCCTTGTTATAAACTACTATGTTCCATTGGCACTTATTACCTGAAAGTAAGGTTCTTATAAGCTCCTCGTCTCCCGTTGGTCGACTGCCCAGCCTGCCATCATCCCGACCGCTGAGAACCGCCTGTTGCCCTTCTCATCCCACAATCTGAGCCCCCTGCGCCCCTTCGCCCTCCTCTCACATTATCGTCTCATCTCCTTATCTTCGCTCTCAAGACCATGTTTACCACTTTCGTCAGCATGCCTCTTTCCAGTGCCTCCGCGTCTCCGGACGCTCCGCAACCCCAGTCCAGCTCTCTGCCGCCCCCTCGGTCCCGGCAGAAGAAACGAGGCCAGGTCGCCCGAGCCTGCGACTGGTGCCGTATCCATCGCATCAAGTGCGATAGTGACCACCCGTGCTCGAATTGTAAGGGTAGGGGGGGGCAGTGCAGCAACAGTAGCGTCATGAAATCCACCACCCTTCCCCGTGCTTATCGCGAGATCGAGCGTTTAAGGCAGCGAGTCCAGGAGCTAGAGCTCGAGAAGGAGCGGGAGGCCGAAAAGCCGGTCCATCAGCTTCATACTCCAGCCAGCTTATCCCCATACCTGCCCGATGACCAAGATCCTGGGAAAGGTGAGCTTGACCCTGAGAGAACTCGACCGAAGAGGTTCTGGGAGGGCATCCACATCAGCACTGCCCGCTCTCCACAGAAGTCATGGTACGGATCATCGTCACTATTCTACTTCATCGGGCGCATCAACACCTTCTTGACGTGTGCCTTTCAACAAACTCATTCGGCGGATCGAATGCTCCCTAACTCGGCGAGAAATCTGCTCGATGGGCCGACTACCGTCTCGGCTGAGGACCAGGCCGGTCAGATTGCGGCCCCAACAGACGACCCCATCAGCGCCGGTGAGTATCTAACCCCAACGCAAGAAGAGTATTTTCTCGGCCTCTTTTGGCAATCTTATTACACATCGTGTCCGATCCTCGATGAACTAGAGTTCAAGGAGCACTACCGGTCTTTGTGGCCAACATCAGACGAGAAACGAAAGCTATCCGCCCTCGTGGACATTGTCATTGCAGTTTGCATGCAGTATGGCATGGCGCGGCTGCCAGGCGTCGGGCGCGGGCTCAGCGCTGCCTCAAGGGCCAACGTGAGCAACACCGATGCCACCATTGCCGGTCGATGGCATTATCGGCGCTGTCAGACGCTACTGTCAACTGAGCTAGAAAGCCCTACCATATCAACGCTGCAATGCCACATCCTTTGCTCCATATATTTATGCTGTGGATCTTTCCAGAACATGGCGGATAGTGCCTGCGGTCTTGCGGTGCGGACAGCCTATATGCTCGGCCTCCACCTTGAGCCCCCTCAGTCCATGCCGCGGCGGGAAAAGGAGATCCGAAAGCGCTTGTGGTGGACCCTGTACGTCTTGGAGACCAAGATGAGCATGAAACTTGGCCGGCCGTTCCTACTACATGATTCTAGTACTACCTGCAGTCTACCGGCCGATGATCGTGAGATTGCCATGCTCTCAGGCTCCAGCTTTGCCCCTCTCGGAGAAAATGTTACCTGGCTGACGTGGAACCTGCACAACACCAAGCTCATATTGGCAGCCCGAACAGCCTACACGACCTTCTACGATAGAGCTCCAGACACCTTCAATGCATACAACGGCCAGCCCATCACGGAGCGGCTAGAAGAATGGCTGAAAGGCGTACCTGGAGCCCTTAAAACGCAACGTCAGAATGATGGCATTCCCTTTTCCACAGACCGATCAGCCCTTAAAATCGAACAATTTGCACCGCTCTGGCTGCAGCGCCAACGTTTGCTTTTAGAGCTGATGTACCACAACTTGGGCACAAATCTCTATCGTCCCTGCATCTCCTTCGCCCCAGCAACAGCGCAGACTCCTCTTGCGGAAAGGATGGCCATGAAATGTGCCGCCCACGCCATGGCGCTGACGCACATGATGCATCAAGTGCTTACATCAACATCCATCCTAGCAGGCTGGCACGAAGCCTTCCAGTGGCAGTGGAATGCAGCCATGACGCTCGTTGGCTTCGTACTGGCGCATCCGCATAGTGCTTCGACTCGAGCGGCTAGAAGCACCATCGACCTTTCTGTTGCTGTTTTTGAGATTTTCGGGAACAGCTTCGCGGTCGCGGCGGGCGCGGCCAACATCATGAGCGAACTCTGTGCCAAGGTTGACTTGCTCATCGAGCAAAGTCAGGGGAAGGAGGGCGTTGCGCTAGATAAGATGCAGCTGGTCACAGGTCACCAAGAAGTAGGCGAGGAAAGTTTCCTGAATGGTGACTTCACGGCAGCGCTGACCGTGGACGGACCCCTGAGCTTCTTCGACGTGACTGCTGTCGAACTTACAGGCGTATTAGCTCAGTCAATAGACATCTTCGCTACGGACATGTACAACGACTTCGACCTGTCGGGCATAGATAGCAGCTTCCCAGATCAGCAGGTATTCACGCAACATCAAATACCGGAAGGTTGACGGTGATAGGGGTTCTGTCTTTGTTTTTCTACAATGAACGGGCGTCGGCAGAAATCGAAGAAGTAGAGCCCCCATATGTGAGATGTCGGAGAAAAGAGCTTGCTAGCGAGACTGCTTTCCGTTATGCACCCGGAAAAGCATAAAAGTGCTTCATATTATAGGGGCTTTTAGATTCATTAGGAAGGGGGGAAGCTGTTATGAAGCACGCAGAGCAAGTGATGCGACTCTGAAATGACAAAAGATGAGTTCCAGAGCGGGAGTAACCGGGCCAGAGCAGTCCCGTCAAGCCAGCATGCAAACATACCCTGATTTGAGGCGGTTGCACGGGTCTTGATCCTTGGATGGTATCGTGCTGTCCACTCCGCTCTGAAAAGGCTCCGTGAATTTCGGAAGCCAGAGGCAAGATTGAGAGGGATGATGACGACCATGGATTCTTAAACCTATGGCAGGCCGGTGGGCCTGCCAGGGCTTAGTGCTAATCTCTGCTGGTGATACTACTATATATGTAGAGTACAGAGGTTTGCACAGTTCGCCTCTGACGATCAGATATCATCCGAAAATTGATTTGGATCATGATCAGAGACTTTTGATATCGAAGGACTAGATGCACATATATGTAAATTGGTGGAAGAATTGCTCGATTTGCTTGACGACTGTGCGAAGAGAACGCAGCCACGTTGCTGAGCGGGGCCGTGTAGGGAGGCTTCACGAGTATTATAGAGGACATGTTTAACATGGGTGACTTTTAGTACATGCTTGTTTATAATGCTTATCCCCCCTTGTCAACCAAGAAGCTACCAAAACGCCTTGGAATTCGCACATTGCGTTGCTTTACTTTATCTAGCTTTCTAGTAAACAACAATTTGAACAAGAAATATCTACAATTATAGAGATAAGACGTGCAACAAACTGTTACTATTGCTGTCGCATTACTTTGATCGACAACAATTTTTATTTATTTCGACGCAAGATCTAAAGTAGCATTATACGCACGTGTTTGTAGAGTGTAAACTACACAATAGCAATTACAATGCAACGATTAGCACTATTGTATAAGGGAGCCTAATAAACCGTGTAAGCGCGATGTGCAAAAAACATAATTTCTGAGAGGTGTAGGCTGACCGTTCGGGTCGGTTTTTCCCCAAAATCTATAACCCGACCCGAAAGTTATACCTAATTAGGCCAAGTTTTAACCTAATATAGTTAGTATTTTCATAATTTATGCAATTCGGTTCCAACTGTTGGAACCGAACGGTCAGTCTAGAGAGGTGAGCATTATAAACAAGCGTGTACTAAAAGTCACCTATGTTAAACATATCCTCAGTACCATATCTTGAAGCGCTCCGACCACCGGAGTTGGTCTCCACCAATGACTGGAGATTGCATGTCCTATAACCAACGAACAACGAAAGAAGGAAGGCCCCCATCCGCGTGGAGTCGTCGTCAACTTGGGAGTAACTCGGGAGTAACGTCTCGATTCGGATTGGTGGATGCTGCCTTCTCTCAAAGGAGAAACCGGAGTTCCCGTTGGATGCGGAGCCTCTGGTTTTGGTTTCCAATTTTCCAAGCCAATGGAAGGCGATGAATCACGCCTTCCGCTTCTTCCGTTTCGGGCCGAGCAGCGGCCGCGCGCGTCTGAAATTAAATGCGAAAAATGACTGTTGTCCTGCTGTTAGATGAGTCGTCCTCACCAACACAAATGGCTTGATCAATACATCGTCGCCTCGTTCAACTCGTCAACGCAATCGACGATAGGGCTGCATTTGTGAGTTTTTATGCAAGGCGGTTGGCCTCGTAATTGCCCAGCTGGCTCGACCGGAGTCGATGCGTTCAACGTTCAGAAAATTCTCCGGCAGCTCCGAGTGTCGAGCACCACATCGGTAATCAGACACATACTCAAGATGTCACAATCCGATTTCAAAGCGACCAAGGGGGGCGACAAAGGGTAGAATGAGTTCCTTATAAACACGGCTTCGTGCCCATCCTACGCTCTCCTGTCAAACTTCCTCACCCGTCAATCAATTCAAGACATAGTCTTTGCATTTGGATCCTTGGAATCGCCACACCCAACATGCCTTCATTCACCGTCTTCAAGGGCCAAGAGAATGGCGTCCCGAAGAAGAGCACCACAATCAAGCCCGACCAGCTCACCGGCGACAGCGTCTTTGTCAAGGTTACAGCCTCCGGTGTTTGTGGAACCGGTATGTGTCTTCAACACTCCTATCCTACACGTAACAGACAGCTGCTAACAGATCCTTTCAGATCTACACTATGTGAGTGACTCTTGTTCTTCGACATGGGCCCATTGATCGTCAGAACTGACAAGAGAGTAGAAAGGCGCCGACATGGTCCTCGGCCACGAGGGCGTCGGCATCGTCGAGGCCGTCGGCCCAGCGTGCCACTCCCTAAAGAAAGGCGATCACGTCGGCTGGGGCTACGAGGTCGACAGCTGCGGCCACTGCACCGAATGCCTCCAGGGGGCCGAAACCTTCTGCCCCGAGCGGGCCTTGTACGGCGTCAAGAACCTCGACCAAGGCAGCTTTGCTTCCCACGCCATCTGGCGGGAGTCTTTCCTCTATATCGTTCCCCAAGGCCTCAGCGATATCGACGCCGCGCCCCTCCAATGCGGAGGCGCCACCACCTTCACCGCCCTACAAGGCATCAAGCCGAGCGACACGGTCGGCATCTTGGGCGTGGGCGGTCTGGGACATCTGGCCATCCAGTTTGCAGCGAAGATGGGCTGCCGCGTGGTCGTCCTTTCGGGCTCCGACAATAAGAAGGCCGAAGCCATCAAGCTAGGTGCACACGAATTCATCGCCACCAAGGGTGCCAAGGAGCTCACGGTCTCTTCGCCACTGAACCGCTTGCTCGTCACCGCTGCGGTGCCGCCGAGCTGGGATCTGATCTTGCCGATCATGGCGCCCCGATCGGCCATCTACCCGCTCTCGGTCTCGTTTGGGAACCTGGAGATCCCGTACATGGCGCTGATTCTGCAGGGCATTTCGGTGCAAGGATCGATGGTCGCGCCGAGAAACCTGCACCGTCAGATGCTGGAATTTGTGGCGCTGCACCAGATCAGGCCGATTGTGGAGAAGTTCCCCATGACCGAGGAGGGCATCAAGCAGGCGATGGACAAGTTGGACCGGGGGGAGGTTTACTACCGTGCTGTTCTGATACCGGTGTAAGTGATCAGGCTGTGGTGGGGTGATGGATCACATGAGCATGCATGTCAGATAGTCAGTGTGCAGGTAGACAATTTCGGAGTAGCCGTCAAGGCCCCAACAGGCGCAGAAGCGTGCTTGAAGATACCATTAATTATTTCCCGTTGCCCTGTCTATCACTAGATCTCGCCTCCGTAGATTTCAGACACTATCAAACATGTTCGATCTACTGACTCCCATCAAGTTCCTTGCAAGAGCATACGTTATTGATGCTCTTGCATAGGTTTGGGGTACACAGAAACCAAGCAAATTGGGCACAATCATCGTACACTCTGCTACAGACGAAAACACTTGTCCCGAAGCGGACATGTCCAACATTGGTCGAGTCAAGGCGCTACCACTGGAAGAGTGGAGGGGCTCCTATTGGAAGATCAAGCCTCCCCTCCGCGCAGGAAAACACGCTCACACACACAAACCCTCCATCGAGTCTCCAAAAGCCGAGATCGTTCCATGGACATGACTGGACACACGGAGCTCCTACTTAGGGACTCTTTTGGTTGATATGGCGTGGATTCCATTTACATGGATCTTACTCATCCTGCTATGAAATCATCACCAATAGAAGGCACTCGGTTTTATCTCGATTTGAAGTAATCATCAAGACATGGAAACTGGACTAGGTACAGCCCAGCACACACGTCTGTGCTATGGCGTGCTGGTTCCAAGACCCGCTTCCTCGACCCGGAATCCCCCTTCCCACCCTACTGACTTCATTTGCAGGGGCACAGTGCATTGATGTACCATCACGATTCGAATCTGGCTCTTTTAGACTTTCGCGGATGTGGATCATGGCGAGGGGCACGTGAGGTTTGCTGTGGATGGAAGGATGGAAAGGGTGGTGCAGGGAGGTGGGAAGAGGCGAGGTGAGGTGAGGGGAGGTGAGGTGGGGGAGGGGAGGGAGGGGAGAGATGGTGGGAGGTGGAGGGTGGAGTGTGGGTAGTGAGAGCGGCTTTTGGGGCTGGTGGAGAGATTTGGGGTTGCGGAATGGTCGTGGGATGATGAATGTGGGATGATGGTTGTGGAGTGCGGGTGGTGAGTGGGAATGTGGGGGGGGGATGGGATAATGGGATGATGGTTGTGGGATGCGAGTGGTGGGTGGGAAGATGGTGGGTGAAGACTCGAATAGGCGTGCAGGTTTCGTAGTTTTTGCGGCAGCCGAGGCTATGATTTTTGGGATTGGGCTGCGATGATTGTTGTGCTTTGAGTGTAAGATAAGAAAATGAGGAGCATCGTTGGGGCTGGTGGTCAGACAAGGGTTTGAGAGGTTGTGAGATGCGGGTGTTGAGTGGGAGGATAGTGAGGAAATAAAGTACACAGACATGTGAGATTGCGGATGCGCTGTGTGCCGAAATTGTAACCATCGATTAATATACTTGAAGATTACTCCCAACAAACACTCGAGTATATGACGGCAAATACGCTGCCATGCCAATCTTGTACCCGTCGCTTGTAATGCCCTGAAATGTACTCCCCACAAAAATTAAGCTATAGACTATTTGTCTGATCCTTTCCCTCCCGCCTCCATGAAATGTACGACTCCAGCCTCTGGCGAACAATATCCCAAAGTCTCAAATATCCTCATCGCCTCTCAGTCACAAAGTCCATGATGGAACCCCGCATCTCTGGGAGCTTTGGGTGTGTAACGATCCGCGCGCCACTTCCGATTCTGGGTTTGTTGAATGATGCGGCGGCTTGGGGAAGGGCATTGTTTGCATCGCTTGAGTCCAACGTATCTACGATTGGGAAGTCAGCTATAGACCGACGGCGGAGGGGGGGGAGGTATGAAGGAGGGGATTTACCTATTTGAATATTTTGGGCGGTTGGTAGGGGCGATGAAAGAATTGTTATGGCGAAGAGAGAGAGGAGGGAGAAGAGGACGGTGGACTGCATGGTTGTGGTTGGGTGAGGTGGTGGTGTTAGGTTGGGGTAGGATGAGCTGAAGTGGTAGTATGTGTGGAAGATGGAGAGAGGTAGGGTTGGAGCTCGAATGATGATGGAACAGTGGGTGAAGAGAGTAGAGACACTGTATGAGGCTTGCGGAAGGAGATTTACTTGCAATAAAAAGTGTCGATGTTGTTGAAGCAATTGAGCAGGAAGACGGAAAACGATGGATCGTAGGTACATATAAGAAAGAGCGACGACCTAGACTCTGGAAGATTGAACGGAGACGGGACAGCCAGATCTGCCGGACAATTGAGCTGCTACGCACCATCAATGTGCTAGCCTAGACTCGGAAAGCCTTTGTCATGCATATCTGGCTTTTTGATATGTTCAGTGGCCCACGGCAGGTTTCAGAAGTACGGCGAAGCAAACAACAAGCTTGATATTGACAAGCTTTAGATAAATGCAAGGCGGGTTGATGAGGAAGGATGGTCCACTCATGAGACACGAGCAGGCGGGACGTGCGTCTCGTTTGCGGCCATGGCACTTCTATTTTCGATCTCAATGGAGCGGCAATAGGCGCTGGATTTTATAGGCCATATTTCGCCGAAATCATCGGAGATGTATGCATCAGGCCGTGGCGGAAGTCAATGGCCCCATTTAATGACAAGCAGAAGTGGGACCATTCGGAGAGCGACACTCAGACCTAGCGTCTCCCTGAGCGAATCCACTTTGCTCACATCGAGATTTGCTCGAGGTATGGGGTCAGTGCGTCCGGGGGATTGTGGTCTCTGGATTCCCCGTATAGGAGTGGATCTGCCCATTGTTGAATGTGCTTGCGTGGCTCGTACAGAAAAGCGAGGACTAGGCCAGAGCTCCATGTTTTGGAGTCCGGCGATCAGTAGGCCACCAGCACCATCCTGCAATTCAGCTGTTGAGTACTGCTCATGTTGCAGTTCAGCGCTCTGACATAATGCCCGCAGCTGGTAATGGTTCCACAACATGTTGTACGGCAACAGTGCCTCAGACCAGCTTCGCTCAGCTTCGCTCAGGCAATATGTTTCATGAGGCTGATGGAGACTGAATCCTACACTACATCAGAGCAAGAGGGATGTCGTTGTGATGATGAGCGCGCCTGATTGGTCGCGCTTAAACCGTCGCTTGTAAGTCCTTAGCGTCTTACGTGGAAGCCTGCTTGGACCTTCTAGCTCCTGTTTCACCTCCCTTCTCCAATCCACCGCCACCTCGTGCCACCTCGTGCTTGCCCCTTTCGACGTGGATCCCATGAGTGAAATCTGTGTCTTGCTGCTGACGGGCTTGACGTGAACTGCGCATTATCTGCACTCGGCCCGCCCGTGGCCCAATCGATCGGTCACACCATGCAATGGCCCCCTTCACTATACTGCAACGGGTATGATTCGGAACCCTCTGGGTAATGGCAACGTCTGGCTAATACGCCCTGACTGGGGCCTGCATCCAAGGTCATGGCTCACTCTTTGGTCCATCGAAGTGCTGGAAGGGCATGCCGATGGCCTAATATATCGGGAGTTCCCACAGACTATACTTGCATTGCGAAGCTGATGGATCGAAATCCACGAGTCGCGGGACCTAATAATCTCAGCAGAGAAGCCAGCAGATCTGAGCCAATTCTTACTATTTGCAGCCCTGGACGTCGTTAGACGGGCCTTGTAGTGCGTCGTCGTTTATAATCCTGACTATTGCTTGTGGGCTCCTTTGCTAGGAGATTGTCCCGGCGATATCTCACTCTATCGACCTTGGAAGTGCCCATTGCCATAATCGGCGACCGCTGCAATGGCTGAATCGCCGGAGAAGATGTACGCTATAGCGACGATCATGACAATATTAGCGGTTCTCGCTGTCGGTCTGCGCTTCTGGGCGAGATTTGTCAAGAAGAGTGGTCTGTCCTGGGATGATTACATGATTTTACCGGCATTGGTCTGCTGTTCCACCATCTCCATCGTGCAAGCAAGAAAATTGATCTTTGGCATAGCTGTTCACAATCGCTACAGCTATTTGCATGTTCATTGGTAAGGTTTTGCAATTTTACACAATGACACTGGAAGCTGAACTTCAGCGATTAGGATCTGCGAAGGGGGACCTTGCCAGGCATGTTCAAATGTCCAAAATCCACAAGGGTCACCCAATCCGAACTCATAGGGTTGAAATCTTCGAGCAGGTACGTGATCACAAGCACGAGGTGAAAGGAACAAAAAGCTTGACTGTGAATCAGATAGAATTTGCGACATTGCTTGCACAAGTCCTGACCTTTGGCTTTACGAAGCTGAGCGTACTGCTTTTCTACAAAAGGTTCGTCACACACCTCGCGCCCTGATCGAGTACTCACACCAGTCTAGAATATTCCAAGGACCCATATTCAGAGCCGCCTTGTGGACGATGATTTGTCTTACCTTCGTCTGGACCGTAGCATTCTTCTTCTCCGAATTGCTACAATGTATTCCGCTCTCAGTGAATTGGAGTGGATTCGGCTCCTTGTATGGACAGTGCCTCAACGTGAACATGATGATAATTGCCCAAGCTTGGTCTGATGTCGCAACAAATATTGTCATCTTAGCTTTGCCGATCGTTAAAGTATGCCTGCCGTCACAGTCTTGGTACAAGTTTCTAACACAACCCAGATCTTTGAGCTACAATTACCCGTGGGGAGGAAGCTAGGCGTATGCGCAATCTTTCTCTTGGGAGCTCTGTAGGTGCAGTCGATACCTACATACGTCCTGTAACTGACCATCTCAGCACGGTTGGATCTGGTATCGCCAAACTAATTATCTACTACAGAGCATTTGATGGTCAGTATCATTTTGAGGTTGAATTAGACTCCAGCTGACACACAGGAATACAGCCTTAAACACATACTCCGTAGACATAACCTGTAAGTACCAAGTCCAATCGCTTCGAGCCTTCTGAAACTGACAGCGGTACCGGCAGATTTGATGACACCCTTTGTGTACTGGCCAATGGTCGAATCATCCCTGGGTATTGTCGGCGCGTGCCTGCCACTGATGCGACCTCTTCTTACTGGAGCCGCTTCCCCCGGTTTCATGCGCAAGCTTCGGACCGTTGACACCCCATCTGATGGGGGCAGCGAAACCCTATTCGATCATTCCCAAGTGGCGAAGTCGACAGGTGGATGGAATTTAACCTTGTCGACCTTCCAATTTGGATCCGCGAGCTCAGCTTCTACCAAGCTTGGTTCAATAAGCATGCCTTTCGGTAAACATAGGAGCAGTGTCGGTAAATCGTCAGAGCGGTTTGGGAACGTATCGCCGATGGATACTAGTGGTAGAGAGTGAGTTCTGCGTCTCCCCACAGAGTTGTCTTACTGTGCCCACTTTTCTTTGCCAAAGCGTTTGCTGACAACTATCATCCAAACAGTGCAACCTATGCCCTACCAAAACCGCGTCCAGTCGTCAGAACACATCCCCTAGACAATCTCGGAGTTCTAAACGACGACTTCCCATTCGAGAACGGCCACAAGATTGACGGCATAGTATAACGGCGATTATTGGTGGAATTTCCCTTCGATAGGGCGATACAAATATAATTCCATTAAATGAAGACGCACGATCAAAGTTCATTCAAGCCATCTAATGCGAGGTATCCACGAACCTATCCCCATAATATCCGCCCCGGAGTAAACCCCTTACCTCATTCTCACATCCAATTCTCATTCTATTCTCTCCCCCAAGTCTGGCTGTGTCTAACACTCCATTCTCCATCGCTCGCATCTCTCCGATCCCCTTGTTCCCCTCCACCGCCTTCACCATTACTCTCGTCATCTCCCCCATCCCCACTTCCGAGCCCATTACCACACAGGCCCAGATACCCGTATCCAAAGAATCCAGAGCAGAATCTATGTTATACCCATCTCATTCTTTTCCATCCGCACAAATCCTTTCCATCAATTCCTTCCCCATCACCCCCGTTTTCTCTCTTTCTTCTCTCTCTTCTCCCATCCCTGCGCTCTTTCTCACCCTATCTTTTTCTCCTTTCCCCTCCCCCCTCCTTCCCTTCCCCTACGCCCCCAATCAAAACCAGCAAAACCCGAGATCACAATAATAGAAGAGCGCATAAGTAGCAAGAACCCAGAAATACAGACTTACTCTCCGACAGCCCTCTCCATCCCTCGCGCACCGTGTCTACGTCGATGCAGTAGCTGTTGCAGGTAGAAAGGCGCCTGGGGCTGGAAGCGCGGCGTGGCGTGGCGGGAGAGAGGAGGTTGTTGTTGTTGTTGTTAGCGGGGGGAAGAGGTAAGGGAAGGGGAAGAGGAAGGGGAAAGGGATGGGTGAGGAGGTGGGAGGAAAGGGAAGAAAGAGGAGGAAAGGGGAGAAATGGAGCGGAAAGGAATAAGGGATTCGCTATAAAATCGAGCGATGCTTGATGGAGAGAAGGTATGTGAACGAAAGAGAGAATAGTGGGTGAGAATGGAGTGAGGATGGTACTAGCTGCTTGTAAGATTAGGAGGGGATAGATGGATGCGGTGTGGCCGGTGTGGGAAGAAAGGGAAGAGAGAATAAGGGGAAGAAGAAGAACGCGAGTAATCTGCATACCAGCCGAGAAAGATGGGAAGACGCAATAGCATCAAGCCATACACATCCGTCCCCCTTCCCCACCCACATCCCGCCCCTACACCCATTTCCCCCCCTCTCTTCTCCCTTCCATTCCCCTTCCTTATCGCCATATCCCTCTCCCTCCCCCAAGCATGCCCCTCCCTCCTAGTCTTCCTTCCTTCTCCCTCCTCGTCGCTATCAAACAAGGATGGTACGGAAGTCAAACACTGGAGAGAGGAGGCTGTGCAAAGGACTGGGGGTGATGTATAATTGGGGGGTTTGGTGGGATTGGGGGGATTGCGATGTGGGATGATTGTAGGTAGTAGGATGGGGTCTGGGATATTGGGGTGGGGAAGCGGTGGGGGGAGTGGATGAGTTGTTATAGAAAGTGGGAATGGGGGAAAGAGGCAAGGAGGAGTAGGGATATTGTTGGAGGTAGGAGAGAGGTTTTCATATGGTCGGTCGTGAAGAGAAGTGGGTGCCATTGCATAAGCTTTTCTTGGAGCGATGAGATGAGCGATCGTGCTTGAGAGATTGTCGGAGGATTATAGAGTTATGGTTGTATGCGCTGGCAGGGTACTGGAATGGGGGCTGGATGGATGGGGGATTTGATTGGGGTGGGGATTGATAGTGGGGTGGGGTGGGAATGGGATGGGGGATTGAATGATCTGTTATGGTCTATTGAGAAAGTGGGAAAGGCGTGAGGAGTATGAGGGACATGGGTAGAGGTAGGAGAAGGGGCTTTCATAGGGTTTTTGAAGAGGAGTGGGTGCCACGGCATGGGAAAGTCTTCTCTTACGATATGGTGTCTTCAAAGCCATATCCCAGCTCGACGGTGTTCCCGCTAGAAGACGCAAGAACCCAGACGACAGTGCATTGACTACACTCTCTCACCCACCTCCTTCCCATTACGCATCCGCCCTCTTTCCACAATCCCCATTTCCACCCTCCTCAAATACACGCCCCGCCCTCCCTTACCCACCCCTCTCCCCCCAAACCCCACACCCCCCATCCGCAATAACCCATCCCTCACACCCCCTCCCCACCTCATCCCCCCTATACACCGCCGCCACCCTCCCCGGCCCACACCTCTCAACCCCCACATACCCACACGTCCCATTCTTGAAATACGACCCCGCGCAATTCGTCTGATTGCGGCAAGCTTGCGCGCACCCACATGCGCTTGTGATGTTGGGGAGGAGGGTGCCGGTGGTAGTGTT
>JAABUS010000647.1_pt1 | contig 85960 bp, 69 predicted proteins | sample 5560161 | NCBI WGS metagenome assembly JAABUS01 (sample SAMN10711885, study PRJNA513376) | rock metagenome | isolation source: Antarctica rocks | place: Antarctica: Victoria Land, Trio Nunatak nord | collected 2016-01-04
TGCTTAAAAATGAAAAGAGTAAAAAGCGGCGAAGCATGAAAGTAAAGCGCCACAAGGCCGGTTGGGACAATGATTACGTGTTCCAATTGCTTAATACCGCAAAAGAATTATAATGCGTTTGCCCTGATTTATTTTTGTGTTTCTTAAAATAAAAAAGCCCGGCAGAATTTAGCCGGGCATAAATTATATAATACATTTTTTATTCTCCTACTACTTCAAATTCAACTTCGGTGTGGTTGCCATTTCCAAAGTCAATAGCAGCTTTGTAGCTTCCTAATTCTTTAACTTCTTCCGGAATAGTAATGCGCTTTCTATCAATCTCATATCCTTTCTGGTCGCGAATTGCACGCGTGATCTGTAATGAAGTTACGCTTCCGAAAATTTTACCGCTGGTGCCTGTTTTAGCACCGATTTTAAGCGGTGCAGATTTTAATACACTGATTACACTGTTAACCTCCGCCAGAAGTTTAGCTTCTTTTTTATTAAGTTGCTTTATTTTTTCCTCCATTTTCTTCAGGTTAGAAGAATTAGCTTCTACCGCCAGCTTACCAGGAATCAAAAAGTTACGTCCATACCCATTTTTAACGGTAACAAGTTCGTTAGCGCCGCCTAAATTATCAATATCTTGAATTAAAATTACTTGCATGGCGTCCTCCTTACTTTAAAAGATCAGTTACGTACGGCAATATTGCCATTTGGCGGGCTTTCTTTACTGCCTGAGATACTTTACGCTGGTATTTCAATGAATTACCGGTAATTCTACGGGGAAGTAATTTGCCTTGCTCATTCAGGAATTTTTTAAGAAATTCGGCGTCTTTGTAATCGATGTACTTAATACCCAGTTTCTCAAAACGGCTGTATTTCTTCTGTCTTTTTTCCGTTTTAATGGCTGTTAAGTACTTGATTTCGTTTGTTTTTGCCATAGTTAAGCCTCCACTTTTTCTTTTCCTGAACTTACACCACTTCTTCTTTTTGCATTGTACTCGACGGCGTATTTATCAAGTGCAGTTACCATGTGACGCATTACATTATCGTCACGCAGAAGCTGAATTTTCAGCCTCTCATTGAAGTCGGATGGCGCAGTAAATTCAAATACCCAATAAAGACCAGTCGTCTTTTTGGCTATCGGATACGCCAGTGATTTCAGTCCCCAAGGATTTGTGTGCAACACTTCACCGTTGTTTTCACCAACAAGATCAATGTATTTTTTCTGAGAGGCTTTATATTCCTCCTCAGAAAGCACAGGGGTAAAAATCACCATCAATTCGTAGTTGTTCATTTCCCTGTTTTTGTTTTAAAAAATAATTACTCCCTTTACAAGAATTTCAGAAACAAAATATCCTAAAACCTGACTAAAGGGCTGCAAAGGTATGGATTTACAGATAAAAGGTACCATATGCCACAAATTTTGTTTTCTGACAAATGAATACATCACAGCTATTAAATCTCCTTAATTGAACAACATTGAATATTCAATCCTCTATATGCAGATGTGAATTAAAGGATAGCTTTTGGAAGTTTTTTAATAATAGTTTACAATTGAAACAGGTTGTTCCAAACCATAACAGTGTTGATTAATTGATTTTTCTACCAACATGTCGTTCTTCAAGGAAACAAAGGAAACCTTCATTCTTAAGTAATGGTAGAACTAAGATTATTATAAAATTATTAAGTTATCCACTATTGTAAAATTAAAATGCATTATTCCTATTTTAGGGCATTTATTATTACCTCTAATTTACGTAAAGAAAACCCTGACAGCGTGTGAAAATCTCCTGCTTTCAAGGGTAACTTTTGATACTCAGTAACTTTTGTCCTATCCAAAATGCGCTCTGAAATCTATCAGGATTTTAATTATTTCATATTAAATAGTAATCATGTATAAATTTTTACAAAGCTTTTCAGCTGCTGTTTTTTTGTTGTTGATTGCCGAATCAGTATCCGGCCAGGCGTTTTCGGTAACATACAATTTTGCAAACGTAAGTAATACTCCACCAGGTACTGGTAGAACAGATCCTACTCCCGTTCCGGTTGTTTCAGGGTTAACTTTTGGCAGTTTTGTTGCTCAGGCACCTGTTGGTAATCCAAATATTTTGAGTACCGGCCCTAATGCAAGTAGCCGTTTTAGTTTTACCGGATGGCCAGCCGGCGCTACCAATGGATCTGATGTTTTTACAGGCAGTATCAACACAGATCAATATTATGAAGTAACAATAACTCCCCAGTTAAATAACACGCTAACTATCGACAGTATAAATTTTACCCTGCAAAGATCTGCTACTGGCATCAGGCAATATGCAGTCAGGTCAAATATAGACGGTTACGCTGCTAACCTACCTGCATCCATTGTTCCGGAAAATGCTTCATTGCAGGTTGTTGCAGGTAACATATTTCAGGTAGCCGATGCCAGCACAACAGCACAGGATGGTAGTAAGATAACCCTTTCAGACATAATTAGTATTACAACACCGGTTACCTTTAGATTTTACGCCTGGAATGCAGAAGCCAGCGGCGGCACGTTCAGTATTGACAATGTACGCTTTAGCGGAGCTACTGCATCCGTTCAGGGATCACCGGTTATTACCCTGAATACCGATGTTATTAATTTTTCTCCTGTTTATATAAACACATTATCGCCGTCTAAAAGTTTTACTGTTCTGGGTGAAAATCTTGCCGGGCCGCTTACTATTAGTACCACAGCTCCGTTTTTAGTTAGTGATGCAGAAAATGGCAGTTATACCACCTCACTTAATTTTGAAGCTGCCGATGTAATAACTGCTAAGACAATTTATGTCAAATTCAATCCTACTGTCACCGGCTCATTTGCTGGCTCCATAACTGCCACGTCAGGAATTGCTTTTAAAAGTATTTCACTTGCCGGGGATGGAATTGACCCGGCTAACCTCTCGTTTAATTTTAACAGTTGTTCAGCAAGGGGAACACCCGGAACAGGATTTATGTCTTATAGTGTATCCGGCACCCAAAAATGGGCCTGTACAACTGTTGGCAACACCGGATCTAATGGAGTGGATATGAATGGCTTTGGAGGTGGAGTGGCTTTAGAAAATGAAGACTGGCTTATTTCACCGGCCTTACTCGTTGGTTCTTTGAACCTGCCGGTACTTAGTTTCCATAGCAGGGGTGAGTTTGCCGGACCCACTTTGCAGTTGCTTATTTCAACAAATTATGATGGAAGCAGCAATCCTAATACTGCTACATGGACTGATCTTCAAGCCAATTTCCCCTCCCTGACAAATACATGGACTTTTACTGATGGTATCAATTTAACTCCTTTTAAATCATTTCCTACTATATACATTGCGTTTAAGTATATTTCATCTATAGAATTAGGAGCTGCAAGATGGACACTTGATGATGTAAATATTGCCGACAGAACAAAACTATTATCTGTAAATCCCGCGTCGCTAAATTTTGGTGAAGTTTCAGCAGGAAATAATTCTTCCGGACAACCAATATCAGTACAGGCAAATGGTTATGGCGACCTTACTATTACCGCCCCTACCGGTTATCAGTTGTCTACTGATAATGTAACTTTTTCCGGTTCCGTTCATCTTAACGGTGCAACTGCGGAAACTGGCACTCAGGTATATTCACGTTTTTCTCCTGCATCAAAAGCCCTGAAAGTAGAAGGAAAACTACATTTTAATGGTACAGGCCTTGATTCTAATTATATAACCCTAACCGGTTCGTCTTATCCGAAAGCAGAAACCTTTGATGCAGGCGCTTACAATCTCAGCTTTTTCGGATCAAATGCTACCAATAATCCAACACCACAAAAGATAACTACCCAGATTAATAATATTACTTCAGTTTTTCAACATTTAAATCTTGATGTAATTGGAATTGAAGAGATGTCAAGCGATTCTGCTCTTGGAGTATTAATTTCCCGATTGCCGAACTATGCATCGGTAGTTTCACCCAGGTGGTCGTATTCTTTTAATCCGCCAGATCCAACTTTTCCACCTCAAAAAACCGGCTTCATTTATAATACAACTACTATGCAGCTGATTGATAGCCGGGATATGTTCGTAGGTTTATATGACTCTGCAAGAAACGGAACTACGCATGTACTGGATAATTATCCAACAGGCACTGCTTCCAGTTTTTGGGCTTCTGGCCGCCTTCCGTTTATGGCAACATTCCGAGTAACAATCGGTGGCGTTACAAGATTGATAAGAATGATAGATATTCATGCCAAATCAGCTTCCGATGCTGAAAGCTACAGGAGGCGTGTATATGATGTGCAGGTATTAAAAGATTCGCTGGATGCTTATTATAAAAACGATGACATTATTATAGTAGGCGATTTCAATGACCGCCTTACAGGATCCATCAAGGTCGGAGCGGAGTCGCCCTATAAAACTTTTGTAGATGACAATGCAGATTATTCAGCTTTGACACTTCCTTTGGATCAGGCTGGAAGAGTGAGTTTTATAAGCGGCACTGCTATGATTGATCATATAATTATATCGAATGATTTAGCAAATGAATACATCACCTCTTCTTCGGATATTGAAGATCCAAGGACATATATCTCAGGTTATAATGCCAATACGGCTTCTGACCATCTTGCTATTTATTCCCGCTTTCTTTTTAATCAAACGCTGCCGGTGAATCTTAAAGGCTTCAGTGCACAGCTAAAAGATAAAACAGTATTAATTAACTGGTTGACAGCTGTAGAATTTAACAGCAGCCATTTTATTGTTGAAAGATCTGCTGATGGAAAGAATTTTACTAAAATAGCCAGCGTGCAAGGTAGAGGTACCCAAAGTGGAATAGTAACTTATCAAAGCGTTGATTCTTTTCCTTTGCCTGGAATTAATTATTACCGCTTAATGCAGGTAGATGTTGATGGAAAGATTACATTATCGGATGTGGTTTCCGTAAATCTTGGCATACCTGCAACCAAAACACTTCGTATTTATCCTAATCCAGTTGAAAGTATCCTGCTTTTAAGTTTTCAATCCGCGTTGTCTAACAACGTAGCCCAGGTACTTGCTCCTGACGGAAAAGTATTATTGCAGGCCAAAGGAAGTGTTCAGGAAATTAATCATGAAATAAACCATTACGTAAACGGGTTGAAAGCCGGTATTTATATATTTAAGATCAGTAATTCCCTGGAACAACAATCTGTTCTGTTTATTAAGAAGTAATAAATAATAGTGAAGCGTTAGATATCAAATGTCAGCAGGATGATAATTACGGCTTCTGTGGAAATTATCATACTGCTGTTATGGCTCAATCGAAATTACCTTCATTGTTTTAAATTGAAGTTTTAAACCTTCGCCTGTCATTTTTTCCGTTATTTATCTTCAGATTGCCTCTGGCATTGGGTTTGTTTGGCATGATTGCAACCTTCATTAAATCTAATACTTGAATCTTTAAATTAATTATTTATCATGGCTACAGGTAATATACGTGTACAAACAGAAAATATTTTTCCGATTATTAAAAAATTCCTTTACAGTGATCATGAAATCTTTATAAGGGAATTAGTGAGTAATGCAGTAGATGCCACCCAGAAATTAAAAACACTTTCTTCTATTGGGGAAGCTAAAGGTGAATTAGGGGATATAAGCATTGAGGTAAAGGTGGATGCTGAGAAGAAAACCCTTACCATTTCAGATAAAGGTATAGGAATGTCTGATGAAGAAGTTGATAAGTATATAAACCAGGTAGCATTCAGCAGCGCGGAAGAATTTTTAAATAAATTTAAAGGTCAAAGCGAAACAAATATCATAGGGCATTTTGGTCTTGGTTTTTATAGTTCATTTATGGTGAGTGATAAAGTGGAGATTTTCTCTAAAAGCTATAAAGAAGAAGCTAAAGCTGTAAGATGGGAATGTGATGGGAGTCCGGAATATACATTGGATGAAACGGAAAAGGAACAAAGAGGAACTGACATTGTAATGCACATCAATGAGGAAAGTAAAGAGTTCCTGGAGCCTGATAGAGTCAAAAACATTCTTGAGAAATTTTGTAAATTTTTACCCATACCTGTTTTCATGGAAGGAAAACAGATCAATAATACCACCCCTGCCTGGACGAAGAAACCTTCCGAACTAACCCCTGAAGATTACCAGAATTTTTATAAGGAATTATATCCTTATGGTGAAGCGCCTTTGTTCTGGATCCACCTTAATGTAGACTACCCTTTCAATTTAACTGGTATATTGTATTTCCCAAAGATCAAGCAGAGTTACGAGATACAAAAAGACAAGATCCAGTTATACAGTAACCAGGTTTTTGTAACAGATGAAGTAAAAGATATTGTTCCTGAATTTTTAATGCTGTTGCATGGTGTTATAGATTCGCCGGATATACCGTTAAATGTGAGCCGCAGTTACCTGCAGGGTGATCCTAATGTAAAGAAGATAAACTCACACATTACTAAAAAAGTTGCTGACAAGCTGGAAGAGATCTTTATAAAGGATCGTTCATCTTACGAAGAAAAGTGGGAAAGCCTTGGATTGTTTGTTAAGTATGGTATGATGACTGATGATAAATTTCTTGATAAAGCAAATAAATTTTTCATTTTTGAAGAAGTAGTGCCAAACGGAGAACCTGCAAAATTTCATACTCTTGACGAATATAAAATTGCAACAGAAACTTTACAAAAGAACAAGGAAGGCAAACAGGTAATATTATATACGACCAATCCTGTTCAGCAGGATGCTTATATACAGGCAGCGGTTAAAAAAGGATATAAGATAGTAAAAGCAGAAACACTGGTAGATGCTGCCTTTATAAACCAGATGGAGATTAAATGGGATAATGTACACTTTAACCGTGTGGATGCTGATATAGCTGATAACCTTGTAGACAAACAGGAACCTACCGAAAGTGTTTTAAATAAAGAAGAAGAATCAAAATTGAAAGAGTTATTTGGAATTCAGGTTCCCTCACTGAACGTTACAGTTGAAATAAAAGGGTTACATCCGGAAACTCCACCGGTGATGGCTACCCGCCCTGAGTTTACACGCAGAATGAAAGACATGGCATCGGTAAGCGGCCCTATGGGAAGCTTTTATGCAAACATGCCCGACGAAGTAACCATAACCGTTAATGGCAATCATCCGATTTATCAAAAAATACTTTCAGAGAATGAAAGCTCCATACAACAAAAGCAGGTTCGTAACCTGGCGGACCTTGCTTTGTTATCACAGGGCTTGTTAAAAGGGAACGATCTTACAGCTTTTATAAACAGGAGTGTTGAATTGATGGAAGGAGAGAAGAAGGAAGCGGTTGTGGCGGAGTAACTATAATATTTTTAAACACAGAGATCAGAGAGGAGGAAACACAGAGGACGCAGAGGAGACATCTCTGTGCCCTCTGTGTTTCCTCCTCTCTGATCTCTGTGTAAAAAAAACTTGATTGCTTAAAAGCTTTTCTCAAATATCACAGCATCTACAAACCGCATCCTCCTGATATAAGATACCTCTTTAAACCCTGCATTAACAAATAACTTTTTATGCTGGGGATTCATATACACTACAAATATCTTACGAGGATATTCCTTCAAACTTTGTAAAATATTTTTTATCACCTGTTTCATAACAGTTTCTTTAAAAGGATTGAAATAAAAAAAAACGTGATCATCGTTTCTGAATTTAAAATCAACAGCATCAGCATGTATTACTTTCCATTCTGCCATAGGAAATAGTTTTGTTATGACCCTGCAATTATATTCTGCCTCCAGGCAAAGTGCGAGGGCGAAATCAATGCCTGTAATTCTGGTGAAACCATAATGTGCAGCAACAACCATTACACGTCCTTTACCTGAACCTATATCGGTTATATCAACAGGCGCATTCAGCTTTCGGAGCTGTGTAAAAACATTTTCAAGTAAGTAATAATTTGCCCCCTGGTAAATTTCTGCTTCATTTCGGTTGTTGCCTTTAACTGAAAGATGCTTCAGATCATCAAGGCGCGATGTATTGATGTTATATTTTCTTTCTCCCTTTACTTCATGATAAATTGAAAACAAAGCCAGGCGGATATTCCAGTTCAAAGCGATGTAGAAAAAATATTTTATGTAATAAACGAAAGTCAACATTCAGAAAGTTGGAAGTCAATTACTTTAAGCTGAAGATGTCTTTGATTATTCCAATCGTTTTCATCTAGGGTAAAAACCACATCCACTTGCTTTTTTGATTGCAGCAGACTAAATTTATCTGCCATATTAAATCCGATTCCGCTAAAAATAATATTATCCTGTTGCAGTGAAAACCGGATATGATTGTCTTTCACAATTTTTGACCAGCCATAGTCTGTTAACTGTTTAGCTACAAACACAGGTCGCACGTTACCCGGACCAAAAGGTTCCATCTGGCAAATGATATTATATAAGGAAGAGGTCAGATCTTTAAAACAAATTTCTGTATCAATGATTATTTGTGGTATCAGCAGTTCAGGATGGATGGATGCGGCAACAACTTCTTCAAATTTACTAGTGAATGCTTCTAACTGTTCAGGTAATAGTGTCATGCCGGCCGCGGCAAAATGACCACCATAGCCTAATAAATGTTCCCTGCAGGCATGAATGGCATCATATAAATTAAATCCGTGAACACTTCTTGCACTGCCAGCAACTAATTCTCCACTTTGGGTCAGCACTATAGTTGGCCTGTAATATTTTTCAATTAAGCGTGCAGCCACAATTCCTACAACACCTTTATGCCAGTGAGGACGAAATACTACGGTAGATTTTTTTGCTATTAGTATTTCATCACAGGAGATAATGGAAAGCGCTTCTTCTGTAATATTGAAATCCGCTTCTTTACGATTTGAATTATCCAAATGAAGCATCTCCGCGAAACTTAGGGCTTTCGAAAAATCTTTCTCGATAAACAGCTGAACTGCTTTTCTGGCGTCATCCATTCTTCCTGCTGCATTCACTCTGGGCGCAATAACAAATACAACATTGGTTATAAGAAGATTTTGGTTTATTCCGCTTAGCTGTATCAGAGCTTTTATGCCTGCACAGGGGTTATCATGTATTTTTTTTAATCCATAATAGGCAAGAATCCTGTTTTCTCCGGTTATTGGAACAATATCTGCAGCTATTGCGGTTGCCACAAGGTCGAGGTATTTATGTACTTCCCTTTCTTCAATATTAATACGTTCAGCCAGGGCAGTAATCAATTTATATCCTACTCCACAGCCGCATAGATCTTTATAAGGGTAATGGCAATCGATTTGTTTGGGGTTTAAAATAGCAACCGCGGCAGGTAATTCCTTATCCGGCAAATGGTGATCGCATATTATGAAATCAATGCCTAACTCTCTGGCATACCCGATCAGTTCAATAGATTTTATTCCACAGTCAAGGGCAATAACCAATGAGAACTGGTGTTCTTTGGCGAAATCAATTCCCATCTTACTAATGCCGTATCCCTCACGATACCGGTGTGGAATATAAAAATCCAGTAAGGAATAGTCATATACAGATTGAAGAAATTGGTAGACTACTGCAACGGAGGTTGTACCATCAACATCATAATCACCAAATACAAGAATCTTTTCCTTATTAAGGAATGCTTGTAAAATTCTTTCTACGGCTTTATCCATATCTTTCATAAGCCAAGGACTATGCAGTTTCGAAAGCTGTGGGCGAAAAAAGTCCTTGGCTTGTTGAAACGATTCTACTCCCCGTGACACCAGTATATTACAAATAACCTCACTGACTTTTAAATCATTCCTTAAAGCCGTTGCCTTATGATTATCTGTTTTTAGTATGTTCCATCGCTTCTGCATAATCCTTTCTTCTCAATTTTACGAATCAGTGACATTGTTCTGATTTGATGTTGTAAATCTCTGTTGCATTTGCTCATACCTCATAGCTGATACATCATACCTGATTAGTACTTCCTATCTGTTGTAAAGCGTACGAGTTCTTCCAGGCCTTGTCTAACTTCACTATCCGGAAATTCAAATAATTCCTTTAATGCTTCATCCCTAAAATAAAACATTTTTTCGGTTGCGTATTGTATACCACCGGCTCTAACCACCTCATGAATTACTTGTTTTACCTTTTGCTTATCCTTATTCTCATTCTTAATAATATAAATCAGTTTTCTTTTCGTAGATGAATCTACTTTATTCAGAGTGTAAATAAGCGGCAGGGTCATTTTTTTTTCCTGGATATCATTACCGGTTGGTTTACCAATATCTTCATTTCCATAATCAAAAAGATCATCTTTTATCTGAAAGGCAATACCTACATTTTCACCAAAAGAATGCATTCTTTCTGCAGACTGTTCATTTTGTGTTGAAGAGTAAGCGCCAGCCGCACATGCAGAAGCAAGCAGTGAAGCCGTTTTGTTTTTAATGATCTCAAAATAAATATCTTCTTTAAGATTTAAAGATCTTGATTTTTCAATTTGAAGTAGTTCACCTTCACTCATAAGCCGAATTGCTTCAGAGAGAATTTGAAGAATTCTGAAATCGCTGTTATCTAATGAAAGAAGCATTCCTTTTGCTAACAAATAATCACCCACAAGCACTGAAACTTTAGCTTTCCATAATGCGTATGTAGAGAAGAATCCCCTTCTCTCCATGGACTCATCTACAACATCATCATGCACCAGGGTAGCTGTATGCAATAGCTCCACTAATGAAGCCGCCCTGTAAGTTGATTCATTGATTGTTCCGCAAAGTTTAGCAGTAAGCAACACAAACATTGGTCTTAGTTGTTTTCCTTTACGCTTAACAATAAAACTCATTATCCTGTCTAAAAGTAAAACATTGCTTCTGACAGAATCCCTGAATTTGTCTTCAAAAATTTCTAATTCTTCTTTTATTATTGCCTGTGATATTTTCATTCTGAGAATTGGAAAAGCAAATTACACTTAGAAAGTAAAATATAATAGATAAATGTATTAGATAAGCAACATATTAGGAATATTTCTTGTCTTGGTATTGATTTTGATTAAGTTATTATTCATCTTTGTGCTGAAATAAATTTGGTAGATAACCACCAAATGATATTTTTGCACTTAATCCTTAACGGTTTTTATTTCGTTTATACAAAATTTAATTATGGAAAACAAAAAGTACTCTCTTTTTATTGGCATCTTATGCCTCTTGGGTGTTGCCTCTTTTGCTCAGGATGGATCAGCCAAAGTTGGTACAAACTACAATGTCCTGGATTCTTCATTTTACACTACAAAGAATCTCCCGCAATTCAATGAATTCAGGAACAATGCTTATCCTTTTCCTCCTAAACCAAGAAATCAATGGGAGATCGGAGTTAAAGGTGGTGCTTTCACTATTTTGGGAGATGTTCCATCTTCATTAACCGGAGGATTTGGTGTTCATGTAAGAAAAGCTCTGGGATACATTTTCTCTTTAAGGCTTGAATATACTTATGGAGTTGGTAAGGGATTAAACTGGCAACCTAGGAGTGGCGGATTTAGTAAACCGTTTGCAGATGCAGGTTATACAGGATTAATTTATGATAATTATAAGACGAAGGTTCAGGACTTGTCTTTAGAGACTTTGATATCCTTAAGTAATATTGCCTTTCATAAAGCAAAATCTACTGTCAATGTTTATGCTTTACTGGGGTTAGGCGGTAGTATAGCTGATGTAAAGGTTAATGCTTTAAACGGTACAACCAGGTATAATTTCTCAAGTATTTCGGGTGGAAATTTCAGCAAGAAGAAGGATACCAAAAAAGCTTTGAAAAATTTACTGGATGATACTTATGAATCAACTGGTGAACCTGCTAACAAATCTGAGTTTTTGAGTAAACCTTTTACTCCAACAGCATCTTTAGGTGGAGGTATAGCATTCAAATTTAGTAGTAAGGTTAACCTGGCTATTGAGGATCGCGTAATTCTTCCATTTTCTGATCTGCCTGATGGCCAGCGGTGGCAGAATGCCGGTATAGGCTCTAATGGTCGTGTTCTTACAGGAAGACATGATTTATATAATTATTTAACAGTTGGATTGAATTTCAATCTTGGTTCATCCACAAAACGTATCGAGCCATTGTATTGGGTTAATCCTTTGGATTATGCGTATAGCGAATTAAATGCGCCAAAGCACATGAAATTTCCTAAACCAATTCTTGATGATGCTGATGGTGATGGTATTACTGATCAGTTTGATCTTGAGCCAAATACGCCTAAAGGTGCAGCTGTTGACACTCATGGTGTAAGTCGTGATACTGATGGTGATGGTGTTCCTGATTATAAAGATAAAGAATTGATTACACCAACGCAATGCCAGCCAGTAGATGCTGATGGTGTGGGTAAATGCCCTGAACCAGCATGTTGCCAAACCCTTGATTCATTAATTAAAGCTGGTGGTATAAAGAATTGCAACCTGGGTAGCTTACCAAGTATTTCTTTTGCTGCTAGGTCCTCTACATTAAGCAATGATGCAAAGGCAGTATTGGCAAGTCTTGCAGAAACGATCCGTAACAATCCAAACTGTAAAGTAGCAGTTGTGGGTTATGGAGAATCAAGCAAAAGCGTTCAACAGTTAAGCTGGGATCGTGTTAATACAGTTATTAACTATCTTGTAGAGAAAGAAGGAATCAGTAATGATAGATTCATCTTTAAATATGGTGAAGCTGGTGGTGATGCCAACACAGTTGATTTAAGAGAAGCTGGTACTGATGAAGCACCGAATTCCGTTCCTGCTCCTCATCCAAGTTTAAGAAAGAAGAAATAATAAAAATAACAATGAGTTGAGTTAATTTGCAATTAGTATAAAACCCTCCTTTATGGAGGGTTTTATATTTTCATTAACCATAACTTTTCGGTAAACTGATAATTTCCATTCATATTTGTGCAGAACCGTTAACTTTAGATGTTTTTATGAGATTTTTATCAATTTTAATAATACTATCAGTTGTTTTTTCATCCTGTTCTAAATTTGCCAAAGTGCAAAAAAGTACTGACTATGATTATAAATTGAAGATGGCTAACAAGTACTATGAACAAAAAAGTTATGGTTATGCTCAACAACTGTATGAAGAACTCTTCCCAATTTTTAAAGGAACGGACAGGTTTGAAGATGTTTATTATAAATTTGCCTACTGTAGTTTTTATCAAAAGGATTACTTGAATGCGGAAAATTTGTTTAAAGGATTTGTAGAGGTTTTTCCTTCCAGTGCAAAAGCAGAAGAAATGGATTATATGAGGGCTTATTGTTATTATAAACAATCGCCTAAATTAGAGCTTGATCAAACAAATACTCACAAAACAATGGGCTTAATGCAAATATTTATCAATTCACATCCCGGCTCTGCCAGAATTAAGGATGCTACTGAAATAATTGATAAGGGCAGAATCAAGCTTGAAGCAAAAGAGGCCAGGAATGCAGATTTATATTTTAACCTGGGTCAGTATAAAGCATCTGCTATTGCCTATAATAGTTTAATGAGTAATTATCCTGAATCTGAAAAAAGTGACGCTTATAAACTCAAGATCATTCGTTCATACTATCAATATGCATCTCTTAGTATTGATGAAAGAAAGGCGGAACGTTACGGGCAGGTCGTTACTGAATGTAATGACTTTATTGACCGTTTTCCTGCCAGTTCATTGAAAAAGGATGTGGAAGGGTTTTTAATTTCATCTCAAAATAATATTAAAGCTATAAAAAATGAGCAAGTTAAGAAGGCAGCTTAGTTCCAATACCAGTAATACTGCAGAGACTAAAAATCTTACTGATATTAAAAATAAAACCGGCAATTTGTACGAGTCTATTGCAATAGTTGCAAAAAGGGCTAACCAGATAAACATTTCTTTAAAAGAAGAGTTACATAATAAACTTGAAGAGTTTGCAAGTCATACCGATAGTCTGGAAGAAATTCATGAAAATAAAGAGCAGATAGAAATTTCGAGGGCTTATGAAAGGATGCCAAATCCTTCTCTGCTGGCTACCCAGGAATTTATGGAAGATAAGATTTATCACAGGAAGAATGAAGACAACTTATTCAGTTAACAAAGTATTACAGTATACGTTCAAGCGACAGTGAAAACTGTCGCTTTTACTTTTAACTGATTAAAAGTGTTCGAAGAATTAATTGCATAATTTTATTTATGCTTAAAAATAAAAAGATATTATTAGGCATTACAGGAAGCATAGCAGCCTATAAATCCATCTTACTGGTTCGCTATTTAGTAAAGGCTGGTGCTGAAGTAAAAATAATATTGACGCCTGCTGCAAAGGATTTTGTTTCTACACTTACACTTTCTACACTTTCAAAAAACCCGGTATTTATTGAACTGGTTCAGGACAATTCATGGGCTAATCATGTAATGCTGGGGAGATGGGCGGACATTATGTTGATTGCCCCTTTAAGCTGCAATACATTGGCGAAAATGGCTAATGGATTTTGCGATAATCTTTTGTTAGCTACTTATCTCTCTGCAACCTGCCCTGTTATAGTAGCACCTGCTATGGATGAAGACATGTGGCATCACCTGACTACTACAAACAATCTTGACAAATTAAAATCTGCAGGTAACACTATCATTCCTGTTGAAAATGGAGAACTGGCAAGTGGTCTGGTAGGTGATGGAAGAATGTGTGAACCGGAAACGATTGTAGATTTCATCATTAATAATTTTTTTTCTGTCAAAGACCTTGTTGGTAAAAAAGCCCTGGTAACTGCTGGCCCTACTTATGAAGCCATTGACCCGGTTCGTTTTATTGGAAATCATTCGTCAGGAAAAATGGGATTGGCAATTGCTGAAGAACTGGCTGGTAGAGGTGCAGAAGTAGACCTGGTTTTAGGACCTTCATCTTTGGAAATAGCAAGGCAGGATATAAAAGTGTATAGGGTGAAGTCTGCAGCAGAAATGTATGAAGTCTGTACAGCCAGGTTTGAAGCGTGTGATATTGCTGTAATGTCAGCGGCCGTAGCAGATTATTCTCCCTTAATAGTTTCTAACGAAAAGATAAAAAAGAAAACAGGTACCCTGACTTTGGAACTTACCCGTACTAAAGACATCTTATATACGTTAGGACAAAAGAAAAGAAGAGGACAGGTTTTGGTTGGATTTGCATTGGAAAGCAGTAATGAAAAAGAATATGCGCGTGAAAAGCTGTTGGTGAAAAATGCAGATATTGTTGTGCTGAACTCTTTAAATGATGAAGGTGCTGGCTTTGGATATGACACAAACAAAATCACTATTTTTGAAAAAGATGGCAATGAAATATCTTTTGAAAGAAAAATTAAAAAGCAGGTAGCAAAAGATATTGTTGATAGAATTGTAAAGATGTTATATGAGTAAGAAAGCTTTTATATTTAGTAGTTGTTTTTTATTTTTTGTTTATTTCGTGCATGGCCAGGAAATACAATCAAAGATTACTGTTAACGCAAGCAGGGTAGGTACTCAAACAGACAAGAAAGTTTTTCAAACATTACAGGCAGCCTTAATTAGTTTTGTTAATACCCGTAAATGGACTAAGGAAACATTTCAACCTAATGAAAGAATTGTTTGTAATTTTTTATTGAACGTAACTGCGGCAGATAACGGTAATATTCAATCTACTTTAACTATTCAGGCTGCAAGGCCTGTTTATAATTCATCGTATGAGTCACCTCTTATTAACTTTATAGATGAAAGTGTAAACTTTCGTTATGTGGAATATCAGAATTTGGAATTTAATGAAAATCGGGTATCGGGAACTGATCCTGCAGCATCAAATCTAACGGCAGTATTTGCTTATTACATAAATATTATACTCGGATTAGATTTTGATTCTTTTTCCCTGCGAGGCGGTGATCCATATTTTCAAAAAGCCCAGAATATAGTAAACAACGCACCGGACGGTCGTGATATTTCCGGTTGGCGGGCTTTTGATGGACAACGCAATCGCTACTGGCTTATGGAAAACTTAACCAATAGCCGTTATGCATTACTTCATGATGCTATGTACAGTTATTACAGGTTAGGCATGGATAATATGTACGACAATGAAAACGACGCAAGGAATGCCATTATGAATACTTTAAACCTATTAAATAATGTGAGTAAGGATGCGCCTAATTTAATGATGCTGCAATTTTTCTTTCTTGGAAAGAGTACAGAATTTATTAAAATATTTAAAAAGGCTCCCGCTGATGAACGTTCCAGAGCGCTGGAAATGCTTGCAAGGTTAGATGTGTCTAATGCAAATAATTATAAACAGGAGCTAAGATGATGAGGCAATTTTGGATATTGGCTATCTGCATGTTACTGGGATGTAATAACACCGGAACAGAGAGTACCGTACTTTCTCAAGATAAAATGGCTACAATTTTATGGGATATGATTCAGGTAGATGAACTTGCCACTTTACGCCTTGTTAAAGACAGCGCCAAAGATGTAAAAAAGGAACGAATACAATTGTATCAAAAAGTATTTCAATTGCACAAAACATCTGAAAAGCAATTTTCTAAAAGCTTTACATATTTTACGAACCATCCGGATATGATGAAAGTGTTGTTTGATACATTAGAAGCCCGGGGAGCTAACGAACGAAAAATCAGTTATATATCTAAGGATTCTCTGGCCAAATAATTTCCTTTCCGCTTTGGTTATGCTAATATAATGGTTAAGATAAATATATGAGCAAAGTTTATTCTGATGCAGATAAAGCTATCATTGACATTAAAGATGGAAGCACTATTATGTTAGGTGGTTTTGGGTTATGTGGTATTCCTGAAAATTGTATTACAGCGTTGGTAAAGAAAGGTATAAAAAATCTTACGTGTATTTCTAACAATGCAGGCATAGATGATTTTGGCCTGGGGTTGTTGTTAAAAACCAGGCAGATAAAAAAAATGATGAGCTCGTATGTTGGAGAAAATGCAGAATTTGAAAGACAACTGTTGAGTGGAGAACTCGAGGTTGATCTTATACCTCAGGGAACATTGGCCACAAGGATTCACATGGCAGGAATGGGTATACCGGCTTTTTTTACTCCTGCAGGTTACGGAACCGAAATAGCTGAAGGCAAAGAGATACGTGAGTTTAATGGAAAGAAGTATTTAATGGAACATGCACTGCACGCAGATTTTGCAATAGTCAAAGCATGGAAGGGCGATACAATGGGCAACCTTGTTTTCAGAAAAACCACGCGCAACTTTTCTACATCAATGGCTAAGGCAGGTGATATAACTATTGCGGAAGTTGAGCACCTAATGCAGCCTGGTGAACTGGATCCTGACCATATTCATGTTGCAGGTATCTATGTACATCGCATTTTTCAAGGTAGTCAATATCAAAAAAGGATAGAGCGGCTTACTATTAATCCTAAAGCTATTCACTGATTAATCATTGATTATATATGTTTACCAGTAAAGAACATTTATATTACACTTTTGGCGTAGATGAAAGCATTGCTAAATTGTTTGTTGATCGTAAAGTTCCTTTAAATAATAAGTACTGGAAAGGAAGATATTTATACGTTGCAGGTGGCACAGGCTTTTTGTTCATTCCACTTTTTTTTGATCTTCAATTAAAATGTGGAGTTAGTCGTGAATGCATAATGAATGAAGAATATATACTATTAATGGAAGAGATTTTAAACAGCGCGGCGCTGCATGAGTTTAAAGAGATTAATTTTCAGGAACATCTGGCAAATTGCAAAATTATAATGGAAAACAAAATTAAGAATCATGCTTTGTACAATGACCTGTTAATATATTTTAGTGATGAACAGTTAAAACCATATAAGAATTTGGGAACTTCAAGCAAAGCTTTAAACAGAGGTGATACATTTCTTTTTAGTATATGTTTTCTTAATTTAAATAAACAAATAACAGATTATATTTTAGAAACCTGGTATGCTTTGATACCATCATTTTTGTTAATGGATGATGTATCTGATTTGCGTGAAGACAAGGAAAAAAATGAAGAGAATTCAATAAATGATTTTGGACCAGGATGTGAAGGTGTAGAAAAGGCAGTAATATTTCTTCGGAACAAATTTACCCAGTTAAAAACATATAATAATAAACTTGGATTGTATTTTGAAAATTCTCTTGAAAAAAAATTACATACACCGTACATGCAATCCTTATTAAATAATAGTTAATTGTTAATGGTTAATTGTTAACGGCAAGTTGCTAATAGATAAATTTAAAATTGGCTAACTTTATGAGTTCTACATGTATTAATCATTAAAAATTAAAAGATTACCGTTAACAATTAACCATTAATAATTAAAATGGCTATTGACAAATACAGCATTGCAAAACGTATTGCACTCGAATTAAAGGATGGTATGTATGTAAACCTGGGAATAGGGATTCCTACACTGGTAGCTAATTACATACCAGCGGGAACCTCTATTATGCTTCAAAGCGAAAATGGCTTGTTAGGTATGGGTGAATACCCTTCATCAGATGAAGTTGATCCTGATCTTATTAATGCAGGAAAAGAAACTGTTACCGTATTGCCGGGCGGTGCATTTTTCGACAGTGCAGAAAGTTTTGGTATGATAAGGGCAGGTAAAGTGGATCTTACCATATTAGGGGCTATGGAAGTAAGCGAGTCAGGAGATATTGCTAACTGGAAAATTCCAGGTAAAATGGTTAAGGGAATGGGAGGAGCTATGGATCTGGTAGCCAGTGCAAAAAATATTATTGTTGCTATGATGCATACTAATCCAAAAGGTGAATCCAAACTGCTGCCTGTATGTAGTTTACCTCTTACAGGTGTTAAGTGTGTGAAAAAAATTGTAACTGATCTGGCGGTATTAGAAGTAATTGCCGGCGGATTTAAATTGTTAGAAAAAGCACCTGGAGTAACTGTTGATGAAATCAAAGCAAAAACTGCAGGAGCGTTGATTGTAGAAGGAGAGATAGCTGATATGGAGGTATGAGGTATCAGGTAGGAGGTATCAGGTATGAGGTAACAAGTATGAGGTAAAGCATTTATTGATACATCGGAAATAAATCTATAATGTAAGCAGCATCTATAATTAGCATTTTATCAAAACCTCATACCTCATACCTCATACCTAATCAATTAGATTATTCTTTACAGCAAAAAATACCAGTCCAGCGGTATTCTTTGCACCAAAGCGTTCCATAAGGCGATCTTTGATTGCTTCAACTGTCCGGGGGCTGACCTCGAGCTTATGTGCTATTTCCTGTGCTGTAAACTCCATGCAGATGTATTTGATAACATCCCGTTCCCGGTCAGTAATTGTAGTCTCATTATTTAAGTTCGGGATAGAGCGGTTCTTTGAATGCGATTTTTTTAATAGTATGCGATTTACGAAATTATTCAGGTAATAACCTTTTGTACATACTTCAACAATAGCCTGTTTTATTTCCTGCGGCTCAGCACTTTTTAATAAATAACCATTAGCGCCAATTTCCATCATGTGGCTAACAAAGCGTTCATCTTCAAACATTGTTAGAGCAAGAATGTAAATAGTAGGATGTGTTTTAGCAATATATTTAGTGGTTTCAATACCATCCTTTAGTGGCATTCGAAGATCCATAAGGATAACGTTAGGTTGGAAAGCAGCCAGTCCATCAATTAATTCCTGGCCATTGTCTGCTTCCTGAACGAACTTAATATTATTATAAGGACGTAAGGAAAGTATGACACCTTTTCTGAAAATTTTATGATCATCAGCAATAGCTACCTTTATAACACCCATATATATAAATAAATTGTATGGTAAATATACGCATATTTACATCTCAACTTTTTCCTGCATAATGTTTTCTTGTTCTTTAGGAAGTTCAATAGTAATCTTGTAATAACCTTGTGAAAGATCCTTTTCGAATAGTATTTTTCCAAATAGAACTTTAAGGCGACTACTGATGTTTTTTAATCCTAATCCACCAGAGCTTTTTGTTAATCTCTCAAAATCTGATTGGGTTAAGCCACTTCCATCATGAAGAATACGGATAAAGAATTTTTCACTGATAGTATTTTGAGTTACCTGAATATAACTTGAATTACTATGCTTAAGGATATTATTTATTAATTCCTGTATTACTCTGAATACGATTTGTTCATGGTCGGTTTTCATCCGGGTATGATAATCGTGAAAGCGGCAACTGGCATTTATTGTTCCTGCACCCGCTATTTTATGTAAAAGATCATTGACTGCTGATTCAAGTCCGAAATTTTTTAAGGTTGGAGGCATCAGGCTATGCGAGATGTTACGAATAAGATGAATGGCGTCATCTATAATAGATTTAGCTGCATAAATATGTTGTAACTGAATTGGTTTTTCAAGTGTTACCAGGTTTTCATTAAGGTACAGCCGGGCGGTAGCTAACAAGGGACCTGCATCGTCATGCAAATCAGCTGCAAGACGTTGGCGTTCTTCCTCCTGAAGCCTTATTGATGCGTTGAGTAAGATGCTTTGCTGCTCTTCTTCCATTTTTTGAAGGGTCATCTGGTATCGAATTACCTTGCGCTGATGGAAGATAATAAATATAATTAACCCGAGGGTCAATGAAAGCATTCCAATAGTTCCAAACAATATTACTCGTACCACATTAAAAACCGTTTTTCCTTAATAATACTAAATTGATTATCCTATACTATACTTAATACACTAAAGCTAAACCGTTTAATGGCTTAGATCGATCTTACTATGTCTATTATCCGATGAGTCAATTGGCAAAGTTATATGTTTGCTGAAAGCAATTGCAAATAAAATATTTTTGATAATATTAGCTCCATTGTTTATTAGCCACAGGTTCTTTATTAATTGGAAATCAGATGATAAAATGCTGGTAGATATAAAAAGAAATAAGGTTGCGGACATGTATATCAGAATAGCTATTATGATCCAAAAACTTTTTGAAGCATAAACGATATTAATTTCGGGATTTTGAAGTTGCTCATAAAAAAATAAAATACTTAAAATGATCAATAAAATGGCTTCAAAAGAAGATGATAAATAATCAAAGTTATAATTTGTTATATATTTATGCATAATACTATAAATAAGTACCAGACAAAATACAGGATAACACCATATAAGGAACCGTTTAAAAGATTTGCTTTTAAAACTTAAGTAAAGGAAATAACAAAACATCGTGTATTCAGCAAGAGTAAAAAATCCGTAAAAATAAGTTCTGTAAAATTTAATTTTTAAAACGAGAATATCAGCGACAAAAGACAATACCACATATAAAAAAATTACCCAAAATTTTTTATCATGATTCCGTTTAAAGAATATAGGATAAAAAATAATGAGTAATAAGGTAGAAAACTGGCTCATCTGTAATTGTCAGTAATTCTCTCAAATATAGTGCATTGATTTTATTGTTTGATGATAATCATTCTTCGTTGGGCCACCAATTCCAATCATTTGCTATGGCAGAACGATCTGCAATAATTCCCTTTTCTTTCACTAATTCACCTTCGTTATTCACTCCAACATACTGAGAAATGATCTGCTCATTACTGTCTATACCTACATACACCAATGTTTTTCTGCCTTCTTCATTAATGGCATTGTAGAATCTTATGCCATCGCAACCTGGCTGGGCAAGAATTCTTTCTAAGATATTTCGGCCAATATAATTAGCCATGATTTCAGTTGGATTTTCATCATGGAAATCTTTTACCATTTTAGCACCCAGCTCATGGCTGATTTCTTCACCAACCATTTTTAAATTTTTCGGAGTAATCTGATTTTGTAGCATACTTGGATTTTTTTAAGTTTGAATAATCTGATTTGTTATTACGAAATACCGCCAAAATTTATAAGTATGCAACAGGAAGGAAATGGACTAAATGATGTCATAATTGGATACAAGCCAAGCTGCTAGTGATTTTACGTTAAAATAAATCGTACCGTTACGTAAAAAAATTCAGAAAAAATACCTAAGATTTTCAGTATTTTTACCAACACTAAGTTGTGGAAATTTAATTAATAATGCCCCAAGAATAGAATAAAATAAGAGAATATTAAATAAAATATCTTTTTTAAACGTCTTGGTATGAGAAATATTTTATTTAAAGACTGTGCTTTAATATTGCTGATAAAAAATAAACAATTAAAACTGCAGTTTGTCGTTATTGATGGCTTATTACTTAACAACAATAACGTAATGTCATGTCAACCTTAAATTGTCGCTTTTGCTATCAGCCGTCAGCTATCAGGAGGAAATACATTATACAATAGCATCCTGATAGCTGACGACTGATAGAAATTAATACGACATTTTATGCTTGACACGACACTAGTAAGCATGAATTCAATAATCGAATGTAAGCAAGTTATATTTGCGGCATTATTTGTTAGATCTAAACAGGTTAATAATTCATTGTATAACCAAAAACAAATTGTAAAAAGAGATGACATTGTATTGACTACAAACCTTTCATCTTAAACAGGAGGTTTAATATGTAAATTCAATAATTATATTGCTGATGTAGAAATTATGAATTACTACTTTCCATCCTGTCAATTTCTTATATAAACTGAATAATTGATCAAATTAACCTTTATGAATGATGAAATAGTCATAAAAATTGCTATAGCTGATGATCATAAAATTTTTCGTGATGGTATCAGGATGGCGCTAAAAGAAAAACAGTATGTTAATATAATCTGGGAAGCAAAAGATGGTAAAGACTTAATGGAAAAGGTGTTGTTAAAATGCCCTGATGTATTATTAATGGATATACGCATGCCAGAAGTTGACGGAATAAATGCAATTCCAATACTTAGAAAAAACTATGAGCAGTTGAAAATTATTGTTTTAACTATGTATGATGAGCAGGAAATGATTACAAAGATGATGGAAAAGGGGGCTAATGCCTACCTCACTAAAACTTCTAATCCCGAAGAAATTTATAAGGCGATATTGTCATGTATGAGTAACGATTTTTATTTTAATGATTTGGTAAATAAAGCTGTTCTGGCAAAATTGCAAAATAAAAGGGCTGTCCGTCAATTTTATCCAAATCCTGTAAAGTTTTCAGAAAAGGAAGTTAAGATATTGCGACTTATAGCAGATGATAAAACCACGGATGAAATCTCCAAACAAGTTTTTTTAAGCCCCAGAACAATAGAAACTATCAGGCAGAATATGAAATCTAAAGTAGGAGTTAAAACAATTGCCGGCCTGATTATGTATGGTATGCGAAATAAACTCATTGATTAATATGCTAGCTATTAGCCTTTAAAATTATAAAGAGACCTTGATTTAAGTACATCCGGATATAATTATAACTCATTATTAAAAGTTCACAATACCATTCTTTATAGCATACATTGCTAAACCCACCCTGCTTTTTACCTGTAACTTTTCGAATAGAGAATCCCTGTAATTATCAATTGTTCTTGGACTGATATACATTTGTTTGGCAATTTCTTTATAAGTCATTTCAGAACAGGAGTATTTCAAAAAGGTAATTTCATTTTCGGTAAATGAAAGCGAATAACTGGTAAAATTGCGACTTGGGTTACGAAATACATTCGCCAGTTTACCTGAAGAGTTTTGAGAATAGTAATAACCGGTGTCAATAACTGATTCAATGGCAAACTCCAGTTCTTTAGGATGAGTATCTTTCTTTAAAAATGCTTTAACCCCTGATTGTAATAAACGGATTAAAGCAATTTCCGAATCAAACATAGTTAGTATGATAATGTTTATTTCCGGATGGTTATCTTTAATCCATTGAGCGGTTTCATATCCATCCATTACAGGCATATTAATATCAAGAACTATCAGATCTGGCATTGAAGAATTCTTAATTTGTTCTATAAAGTCTTTTCCATTATCACTTCGTACCATTACTTTACAATTTTCAAAATTACCAATCACACCTGCAAGGGCATCCCGCAGTAAAATATGATCATCAACTAAGGCTATCTTCAATTTATAATTTTCTCTCATAAAAGCTGAATTAATATGGGGTAATAATAGTAATAGTGGTTCCTTTTTCAGGGCTGCTTGAAATTTCAGGTATCGCATTTATCATTGAGCTACGCCTGATAATATTTTTTAATCCTAATGAATCCTGATTTTCATTACTAAGTGAATTTTCAACCATAAAGCCGATGCCATTATCATGTATGGATAACAATAATTTTTCTTCATCATAGTGGAGCTTTATATGAATCATGTTTGCTTTGGAATGTTTAACAATATTATTAAGAGACTCCTGCATGATCCTGAAAAGAACAATTTCTTTCAGATCTTCGAGATAGCAGGTTCGTCCTGTAATTACGAGGTTTACTTTAAACTGTGCAAACTTGTTAAGCTGTTCAATTTGTTGTTGTACTGTTTTGATAAGGCCGTTATTTTTAATATTTTCAGTATTCAGGCTCTTTGAAATATTGCGGATTTCATCCAGCGAGTGAGCTATTAATAAGGTAGCGGCATCTATTTTTTCAGTTATTTCATTAGGTAATGATATCTTGAAAGTGGTTAAATGAAGTTTTGCCAATGAGAGAAAATGACCTACATTATCATGTAGCTCCAATGATATATGTTGAAAGGTTTCTTCCTGTATTTCAAGCTGGGTTTTAAAAAGTTCTTTCTCAAAATTAGATTTAATCAGATCAACTTCTTTTAAAAATCCATGTTGTTGTCTTTTATTAAAGAAGAGCATTGTTATAATGAAACTAAAAAGCAGAAAAAACAGGAAGGTTGATGAAATAATGAATAATAATATTTCTTTTTGGGTTTGCATGATATTTATTAATAAAACAAAACCATTTTTTTAAGTCAGAGTTAAAAGGAAAGTATATATTGAATGAGCTAAATTCATTCTTTACCTTTTAATACTTTTTGATATTTGTTAAATAAATTTCTGCTAAATAAGCTTAAAGGTTTTCCTGTCAGCTATCAGCAGCTTCTACTTATTGTCTTAATTATTGAAACTAATCAGTATAATAATAATAAAGTAGAATTGAAGGATTGATGCTACAAGGGACTACTAATAATTATATTAAAATTGAAAGAATTGCAGCATTACATTCGGTTTACAGGCAACAAAAATCTGATAGGTGTTATTACACTGACTGCCGACCCTCTTTACTTTCTATGGCGGACAAGAAGCTGGTTGCTTCTGATAGGTAAAAATCATCTTCCAATGGAATAACTATATTGAACCTTACCTAGTAATTGATTCTTCTTATTATAACAAAATTCAATAACCTTTAAACCATTCTCATTATATTTATAGTAATACTTTTGGTATTCGGAGCTGCCCTCAGGTACAATAGTCATAGTTGATAATTCATTGTTGTCTTCATATTCAAACATATAATCAGGTAGTAAACGTTTTGCTTTTTCATTGTATTGAACAACATCTGTAAGGCGGTTTTTCTCATCGTAATAGTAATAGATCCTATGATGCCTGGCAGTTTTACCCAAAATGTCTTCCTCAATCACATTCCCTTTATCATCTGTTTTGAAAATAGCAACTGTAGTATCATTGTTGTTTTTTATGCGCAGCATTTTTTGAGGAATACCAGACTCTGTATATTGCCAATAGTGAGTTTCTGTTAAGTTTGAACTGTTGTCCGTTGCACGTGTGATATAGTTAATAGTCATCAAACGTTTAGCTGCATTATAGTCGTAAACCGATGAACTAACAGTTTCCTGCGAACTATCTATTGATTTAATCAAAAATCCTTCAGGATTATAATAAGCAGTAAAAAATGATTCCCCTGTATCAAGGGTTTTTGTATAAGTGACCACTTCATTTTTAGAGGTATTTACTTTTTGCTCACAAATGAATCCTTCAGTAACAGGTACGTTGCCCTGAAAACTGTTCAGGGTTACTTTAGTAACTTTATTACTTTTATAAACCTGGTATGTTTTATTAATTTGTTGAATAGTTACAAGGTCCTTGTAATAATATTGGGAAATAGCAGGGAATGCATAAAATATTATTAAAGTTGCGAGTATACTGATGGGTTTATACATACGTTGCCTCTTTTTCATAATTATCACCAACGAAATACAAGCCATTAATGGTTTATAGCGCTAATAAATTCTTGTTATTTTTTCAAAAATTCCCGTATTCTTAATACTATTGTCATGTTTACTATGATTGGCGCCCTTGCTGTCAATTGTCAGCGATCTACCATCATGGGAGGAATACGTATTGATATTGATTTCCTGATAGGTGGACCTCTTTCGCTAAGCTACGACGGGCAAGAAACTAACTGCTGATAGCAACTCAATAATTAATTTCATGCTTAACTTACTACTATTTTGAAAGAAAGCAAGAAACGCCTGATTTTTATGCGATATTACAGCATTTAAAATATTTATTTGAATCCATAAATATCCTGCTAACGCTCAGGACTTTGTTTAAAGAATACTTAGGACCCAAAATAAATTTTATTATCCGATCTCTTTCAAATTATATAAATTATGGCTAACGAAGTGGCAGCTTCTTTCTTAAAACTTGTTGAAATTATGAATGACCTCAGGGAAAAATGCCCATGGGATAAAAAGCAAACTATTCAAACCCTCCGGCAATTAACTATTGAAGAAACATATGAATTGGCAGATTCAATAACGGGGGAGAACTGGAATGGTATAAAAGAGGAATTAGGGGATGTTTTGCTTCATGTTCTTTTCTATGCTAAAATAGGGGCAGAGCAAGGTAAATTTACTTTACAGGAAGTTATCGACGGTATCGCTGCGAAACTAATATTCCGTCATCCACATATCTACGGAGATGTTACAGTAGCTGATGAAGAGGAAGTAAAACTCAATTGGGAAAAGCTAAAGTTAAAGGAAGGTAAAACTTCTGTAATCAGTGGTGTTCCAAAATCTTTACCTGCTACAGTTAAAGCTATGCGTTTACAGGAAAAAGCTAAGCAGGTAGGTTTTGAATGGGTTAATAAGGAGCAGGTATGGGATAAAGTTGAAGAGGAAATAAGCGAATTGAAAGAAGCAATAGATATTAATAAACCCGTTCAAATAGAAGAAGAGTTTGGAGACCTTATTTTCTCCCTGATTAATTATGCACGGTTTTTGCAAATTGATGCTGAAAATGCTCTGGAAAAAACTAATAAAAAGTTTATCTATCGATTTAGCCGGATGGAACAGATAGCTTCAGCTGATGGAAAATCCTTACATGAATTAACACTAACTGAAATGGATGACCTCTGGAACTCTGTTAAATTAGAAAAATAACGGCATTGAAAAAATTTCTACATCATGTTATACGCAAAAATGCGTATTTTTTATTAGCTGCTGCCTGGCTGTTTATTATAGCCTTTATTATAAATAATTATTGGGCCAACTTCAACTCTACAAGATATCTTAATAAGTCTATTGAGCATTTAATACAAAAGCAGGAGAAAGATTTTGAATCTTTTACAAAGCAAACATCTTTACTTCAGAAGCTTGCCTGGCAGGAGTACTCACTTAATGAGCTGAAAAAAATCACTAACAAACCATACGGTGTTTTTCTTTATGAACCTGATGTATATGGCTTGATTACTTTAAAATTCTGGAGTAGCCATGCAGCTTCGCCAACTTATGAAATATTACATACCAATAAGAAAAATGGATTTGTTAGCTTACTAAACGGCCAGTACGAATTTATTTACAAGAATGTTGATCTTAGCAATGGTAAAAAGCAGGTCATAATTGCGCTTATTCCAATTTACAAACAATACTTTATACAAAACAGCAGGTTAAGAAACGAATTTTCAGGGCACCCAACGGCTGAAGAGAGGATTATGATTACTCAGCAACCTAATAAGTTTGCAGTAAAAAGTTCTTATGGAAACACATTGTTCTATGTGCAACCAAAACCAGTTCTAAAATTAAATAATTACAACTGGGTTTCATTGATCCTCACTGTAATGGGAATTTTATTTGTCATTCTTTTTATTAATAACCTGGCTCTTTTTATCGCAGCCAGGTTTAATTATCTAAAAGGCATCTTCTTTCTTTCCGCATTCATAATATTTTTACGAAGCCTTATTTATATTTATCCGGGCCTTCTTAACCTGCATCAGTTTCAATTATTTGATGTTAAGATATACAGCTCCGGTTATGTATTAAATTCTTTAGGCGATCTTCTTATCAATTCTTTTCTTCTTTGCTGGATTATGTTATTTATCCGGTATGAAACTGAAGGATTACCTGCATTGAAATTAAAGAATACGCTTTGGCATTGGCCTGCACTGATCAGTAAGTTACTGTTCCTGGTATCCATAACCTTTGGCGGGTCAAACGTTATTCAAAGCCTAGTTGCGGATTCGAAAATTCCTTTTAATGTAACTGATTTCTTCAGACTGGAAATATACAGCTTTGTTGGATTTTTAGTGTTGGCAAACATATCACTGGCTTACTTTTATTTATCCAAAATGATATTGGCATTTGTTCATACACTGATAGGAGGTAAGGAATACCTGCTGTTTTTATTAACTGCTATAATAGGACTAAGTATTATTACTCTTCTAAATAACCATCAAAGCACTGAGCTCAATTTATATACACTGATATGGCTGATTGTATATATGTGGTTAATGCAGCAAAAAAATTTATCAGGATTTTATTACAAACTGAACATTTCAATTGTGCTGTTATGGCTGTTCGTTTTTTCAATTTCAATTACAACAATTATAATCTATGAAAATCAGAAAATTGAATTAGAACAAAGAAAGTTAATGTCGGAAAAATTATCAATGCGCGCAGATCCATCAGGAGAGCATGTAATCAGCATTGCACAAACCTATTTCGATAATGATTTTTTATATTCAAATTTCAAGAGGTTCAAGGTTTACTCTTCAAATGCAACCTTTAAAGACAGTTTGATCACTAAAAATTTTAGTCCTTACCTGAATAGGTTTGATACCAGGATCTATACATTCGATAAACGGGAACATCCACTGTTTAATAGTGAATCTGTATCTTATGATACTTTGAATACAATTTTCCAGATTGAGGGAAAGCTTACAACAGTAAACGATGTGCGCTATTTTGAAAAGGGATTTGATAAATACTCCTATATCTCCAAGAAAACAATACGTGATACGGCAAATAAAATCGTCGGTTATTTTTTCACTGTTTCTGATCCAAAACGTTATAAAAACAATGCTTTGGTGCCTGAACTTTTCAGGCCTAATAAAGATGTTTTGGCAGACTACTCCCCTATATATTCTTATGCTATTTATAACGACTACAAACTATTTGAGTATTACAATACTTATCCTTTTCCTACACATCTTGATTCAAGCCGATTGCCCAATGCAGAGTTTACCCAAAAAATGAAAAATGGTTATGACGAATTATGGTACAAGGATACGAAGAATAAGGTGGTAATTTTTACTAAAGAAGACAACTATATTATAGAAGCAATAACACTTTTTTCCTGGATTTTTACTACATTTCTAATCCTTATAAGTGCATTCAGAATCATCCTGTTACTTATTCAATCAAGAATGAGATGGAATAGTATAAAAGAATATTGGCAGTTAAACATTCGTTCACAAATTCATGGCACTATTATTTTTATCAGCCTGGTTTCATTTTTTGTAATCGGTGTAGCCACTGTTGTCTTTTTTAAGAGTAGATTTAAACGGGATAACCAGGAGCGGTTAAATAAAGCGATACAAATAATGTCAACCGATATCCAGACAAAAATAAAAGATCATGAGGTGTTTAACGATATGTTGCGATTGTATGAAACACATTCCGATGAAACCCTTGAGAAACTTATGGAGGATGTAGCAAAGATACATGGTGAGGATATAAATTTATACGATCTGCAGGGAAATCTTGAAGTATACTCTAATCCTTTAATCTATGTTAAAGGGATACTGAGTAAAAAAATGAATCCCCTGGCCTACTACAATATGAGTAATAAAAAAATGGTACAATTCATTAATCAGGAGCAAATAGGGGATGTACAGTACCAAAGTATCTACAGTCCTATCAGAGATGAAAAGGGTGAAACATATGCCTATCTGAATATTCCTTCCTTTGTATCTCAGGAAGAACTTAAGAGCGAAATATCAAAATTCCTTGTAACCATCATTAACCTGAATGCGTTTGTTTTTCTGGTGGCGGGCGTCATTGCGTTGTTTATTACCAACAGGATCACTTCTTCCTTTATTTTAATTGGACATAAAATGAGGGAAATTAATTTAGGAAAACTTAATGAAGAGATAGCATGGAACCGTGATGATGAAATTGGCGGCCTGGTAAAGGAATATAACAAGATGGTGGTTAAATTGGGAGACAGTGCGCTTGCTCTTGCCAAGAGCGAGCGTGAAGGCGCCTGGCGGGAAATGGCGCGGCAGGTTGCTCATGAAATAAAAAATCCATTGACACCTATGAAACTGAGCATTCAATATTTGCAGAAGTCTATTGATAATGATTCCGCAAATGTAAAAGAATTGTCTTCAAATGTTGCCCGAACCCTTGTTGAACAAATTGATCACTTGTCGAAGATAGCCGCAGACTTTTCTCAGTTCGCAAATATTGGACAGGTAAGGAATGAAGTATTTGATTTAAATGAAATGATGTATTCCCTTGCATCGTTATACGAATCTACAGAAACACTTGAATTCAAATGGGTGCCACTTAACCTGCGTATACTGGTAATAGCTGATAAAACACAGTTGAACAGGCTGTTTACAAACCTGTTTCAGAATGCTGTGGAGTCATGCACCGAAAGGGAAACCTGTACGGTTATAGTTAAGGAAGAGGTAGAAGGAGAATCCGTTATCATTACAATCGCTGATAACGGAGATGGTATTCCTGCCGCTATGAAATCCAAGATTTTTATGCCAAACTTTACTACTAAGTCATCAGGCACCGGATTAGGATTGGCGATGAGTAAAACAATTGTTGAACAGGCTAAGGGGGAGATATGGTTTGAGACTGTAGAAGGTGCCGGCACTTCCTTTTTTGTAAAACTGCCGGTATTAAAAACGGCAGTGATTGATGTTTGATACGTAAACGACTTCGAAAATCTTACATTTCAACAGCTTTCAATACAGACGCTGACTTCCGAAGTCTTATATTTCAACGACTTTCAATACAGAGGCAGACTTCGAAAGTCTTGAATACAGGAAACTCCAAATTAGAAAAAAATCTTTAAAACTTGAAGAGACAGCAAATCCATTTAAGACTTTTGAAGTCTGCCTCTGTAGGATGAGATATCGCAATTCAAGACTTCGGAATTCAACGTCTGTTTTGTAGGTTTCGTGGTACTCCATTCAACATTGTCCTTCAAATCATTAAATTAAACAACAATAGTTAAATTTTCATTTCTTCATTCCTATCCCTTTAATCTTTTTTCTGTTTGATATAAAGTCATTAAAATCTTTTAGGCTGAAACTGCTTAGGTTGTTTTCTTTGGTTAGTCCGGCTTTTTGTGCAGACAGTACACCATATCTGATGTCATCAAAACCATGAATGTAGTGAGCATCAGGATCGATTGAAATTAAAACACCTTTTTCAATGGCGTAATTAATATGACGCCAATCCATATCAAGCCTGCGTGGATGAGCGTTTAATTCTATTACAACATTATTGGCTGCGCATGATTCAATGATAGTTTTATGATCAACCGGGTAACCATTACGGCTTAATAAAAGCCTGCCAGTCATATGGCCGAGGATAGTGGTATAAGGGTTTTGTATAGCTTTGAGTAAGCGTGCCATGGCCTTTTGTTCATTCATCTTTAAGTTGGAATGAACCGATGCAATAACAAGGTCAAATGTAGACAGGGTATCATCTGGATAATCAAGTGAACCGTCATTGAGGATATCACATTCGATACTTTTGAAAATGCAGAAAGGCGACAATGTTACATTCAACGCATCAATATGCTTTTGTTGTTCCTTTATACGATCTTCCTGCAATCCGTTTGCATAAAAAGCGCTTTTGCTATGATCGCTGATTACCAGGTATTCCATTTTTGCAGCTATGCATGCTTTTGCGAGTTCTTCAATGCTGCTGTTGCCATCACTCCAGGTGCTATGGCAATGGATAATACCTTTAATATCTGCCGGCTGAATAAGTAATTTAACAAGAGGTTTTTTAAAGATATCAGGATCTTCTCTTAAAAATGCAGGGATAAATGGTTGTTTTAAAGCAGTAAACACATCTTCTTCAGATGTTATAATATCTGTTCCCGGTAGAATAGTTTGTTGCTTTAAAAATTGAAGGAATTCCTTACTGGAACTTGTTTCTACAAGCGTTGTAAAAAATGATTTTTCATCTGTAACATGAAATTGCGATTTTATGCCTTCAGAACCTTTAAATATAATTGTATTGCCATCCTCTGATTCTATTGTAAAATTAAGGCTTTCAAAAAAGTTTTTAAGTTCTTTTAGGGGTATAGTTGTAATCCATTCAACTATATTAATTACCTCAAGCTGTCTTTTAAATTCACCGGATAACTCAGATTGATATTTTGGGTAAGCAGCTTTTATTTTTTTATCGATTGCTAGCGCGGATTTTTCTGCTTCAGGATATAGATAGCTACCCTTGCTTCTCATGTAAAATTCAATGGCATCCTGCACATTCTTCTGTGTTTTTTCTCCAAAGCCTTTATATAACAGTAACCGGTTCTCATTGCATGCATACAGCAATTCTCCTAATGATTCAATCTCCATTTCTTTCCAGATGGTAAAAATTTTTTTCGGGCCAATTCCTTTTATGAGTAACATTTCTACTACACCTAGTGGCGTTTTATATAGGAGATCGCGGAGCTGAGACAATTCACCGGTTTCTAAAATTTCAATAATTTTTTTGCCAATAGATTCACCGATGCCTTTGTAAGAAAATATGTTTTCTCTTTTTACTTCTGAGAGCTGGTCAGGAATTTTTTCAACATTAAAGGATGCGATAGCATACGATTTAGATTTAAAAGAATTTTCCCCATGAATATCCATCATCTTTGAAAGCAAAGAAAATTTATCGGCTATATCAAAGTTATCCATAGACATGAGGTTGAAGTTTCAAAAATAAGAAAAAGCTATCAGCCGTTGACTCATATTAATTATTGATTAGCTGAATATTAAAGCTGATTGCTATGATGCATAATACATTTAAGACTTCTAATGGGTTAACAAGAAAAATCGATTTATACATTTTATGGAATGCACTATCAATAAGGGTTTGACTCAATTAAAAAAAGGAAAGTAACTAGTGTAACTTCAACCATAAAATGTCAGTAAATGTTGCTATCAGCCGTCAGCTATCAGCTATCAGGAGGAAACTTAATACACATTGATCTGCTGACTCCTGATAGTTGACAGCAGATAGCAAAGCGACAATTTAAGGTTGACATTACTCTAGTTTTCAAGTATTAAAATATTGCCCGGTAATGTTATATTATCTGCTCTGATAGTGAGGTAAATAGTAAAGATTTGGAGGGGGTACCAAGCTGATAGGTGATGGGGATAGCCATAAAAGAAAAAGTCCCGGAATAACCCGGGACTTATTATTTTTTAAACTGAAAGAAATATTATTTCTTTTTAGGAGCGGATTTCTTTGCAGCTTTTTTAGGAGCAGCTTTTTTAGCAGCAGCTTTTTTAGGAGCAGCTTTCTCAGCTTTCTTGGGTGCAGCTTTTTTAGGAGCAGCCTTTTTTGTAGTTGCCATTTTTTTTAGAATTTAATAGTTAGTAAAAGAATTTAACGTAGTAAAAGTAAAAACTAATACGTAACTATCAAAAAAATTTTTTTGTCTCTGAAATTTTATCTATGAGGCAACTACTGCATCAGTTACAGAAACCAAGGTCTTGTCGGCCTTTGTTTTTTTAAATTCTACCACACCATCTGTCAGTGCAAATAATGTAAAGTCTTTACCAACACCAACATTTTTACCAGGATGATAAACAGTACCGCGTTGACGTATGATAATGTTACCTGCTACTGCAGCCTGACCACCAAAGATCTTTACTCCAAGTCGTTTGCTTTGCGAGTCACGACCATTCTTAACACTACCTTCACCTTTTTTATGAGCCATATCAAAACTTTTAAAAAATTCTTAATGCTAAATTTTACTGAAACAAAGGGTAAACAAATTATGCAATTTCATTTATCCTTATCTGTGTATAATGTGTTCTATGTCCGTGCTTCTTACGAAAACCTTTTCTTCGTTTCATTTTAAAGGCGATTACTTTATCTCCCTGTACATGACTAATGATTTCTGCTTTTACAATTGCCTTTACATCGGCGCCTGATAAAAGATTACTATCATCTTGAAAAAGTAATACATCGGAGAATTCAACAAGGTCGCCAGCGTTACCTTCTACTCTCGGTATATATAATTTTTGGTCTTTTTGAACCCTGAATTGCTTACCTGAGATTTTAACAATTGCTAACATAACTTCTAAAAATTAGGACGGCAAAGGTATGAGTAAAAAATCAAAATTTAGCAGAATTCACAGAATTGAGTAAAATTTTGAGAATTAAGATCATAAGATGATCAGGATTATTCATTAATAGCACTTGTAAGCGAGAGAATGATTTTTGCACATTACCGATAATTGGATCTGTATAAATATGTAGATTGTTTTATAAGTTAATTAGTAAAAATGGTTCTGAGCTGAATGCTGATAGGGGAGCGTTGATAGCTTTCAATCGCTAATTTGGTGTAGGTTTGTTATTACTTTGATTGCCATTATAGATTAATATGAAATTTAAATCACTTTTTGCGAAGCCTTTTGCATCGTATATATTCAAACAGGTTAAGAAAGAAATGTTGACGGCTGTTGAAGATCAGGAATTAATATTCAAAGAACTATTAAAAACCGGTTCTAAAACAGTATTTGGAAATGATCATTATTTTCTGGACGTTAAAAACTATGAAGAGTATAAATCGGCTGTTAACATCAGCGACTACGAAAGCTATAAACTTTACATCAACCAAATAAAGGAAGGGAAGCACAATGTGCTTTGGAAAGGACAACCTATATATTTTGCAAAGACTTCAGGCACTACAAGTGGAATAAAGTATATTCCTATCACAAAAGATTCCATTCTTAATCACTTGAATACTGCCCGTAACGCCCTGTTATGTTATATGGCTGAAAGTGGTAATAATAAATTTGCTGATGGTAAGATGATTTTCTTATCCGGCTCACCGGAGCTGGAGCGGGTTGGCGGTATTCCTACCGGAAGACTAAGTGGTATAGTTAATCACCATATTCCAAAGTACCTGCGTACTAATCAACTGCCGAGCTACGAAACTAATTGTATTGATGACTGGGAATCCAAATTAGATAAGATAGTAGAAGAAACACTTAATAAAGACATGACGCTTATCAGTGGCATACCACCCTGGATGCAAATGTATTTTGATCAGTTAAAACAGGTAAGTGGAAAAACTATTAAAGAACTGTTTCCAAATTTTTCTGTACTTGTTCACGGTGGTGTGAATTTTGAACCCTATAAAGCTAAATTATTTGAGAGTATAGGAACACAAGTTGCTTGCATAGAAACTTTTCCGGCATCAGAAGGTTTTTTTGCTTTTCAGGATTCTCAAAATTCAGAAGGACTGTTACTTAACAGTAATAGCGGAATTTTTTTTGAGTTCGTCCCTTCTGCTGAAATATTTAATAACAATCCCTCCCGCGTGTCATTAAAAGATGTGAGGACAGGAGTGAATTATGTTTTGATAGTTAACACCAATGCCGGATTATGGGGATATAATGTTGGAGACACTGTTAAATTTATTTCCACTAATCCTTACCGTTTGGTTGTTACAGGAAGGGTAAAGCATTTTATCTCGGCTTTTGGAGAACATGTTATAGGTGAAGAAGTGGAATATAGTTTAATGAAAGCAGCTGAAGAAGAGGGATTGCATATAACGGAGTTTACTGTGGCTCCTTTAATCTCACAAAGTAATGATAAGAGCTTTCATGAATGGTTTGTAGAATTTGAAACAGCTCCTTATGATACCAATGCATTTGCTTTAAAGGTTGATAAGAACCTACGCGGCAAGAACATATATTATGATGACCTTATTGGAGGAAATATTTTGCAGCCCCTGCAAATTAGGAAAGTTCAAAAAAATGGCTTTATAGATTATATGAAAAGTATTGGAAAGCTTGGCGGACAAAACAAAGTGCCAAGGCTGAGTAATGACAGGGAAGTGGCGGATGATTTGATGAAGTTTGTAGAGAGATAGATATCACCTGTCAGCTATCAGCTTTGTTACCTGATCTTCCTATAATGATAATCTCCTTTTATAAACTGGCACAATGCTTCAATGTTTCTTTGAAGTTTATACTGTTAAGTGCTGCTGATAGCTGACGGCTGACAGCTCTCTCCCACTTAACAAAGCTTTAATAAATATATAGCCGTTATCATTATAAAAATATATACTTTTACAGATTGTAACACGTTGAATAAGTTAAACGCCTTAACATTAAAAATTGGAAAACAAGTCAACACATACATTTTTCTTGCAGGCATCCCCTGAAAGGATTTTGTTTTATAGTGAAGGTTTCTTCACCAATATCTCCCGAGCGCGACGTGGTTGCTGATAGGACGAGCAAATGACCTTGCCCCTATCAGTGAAAAAATCCCCTGAATTTTCTACTCCCCAATACATCTTCTTTTTTTAAACAATTCAATTTTCAAAATTGGAATATCAAAACATTATTGTTAGGGTGGCATCATCCAACGATAAACATTACTCCGTTACAATCACTAATGAAATGGAGTCTTCTGCAAAGGCAAGAGGTACAGGAATAGCCAAACGATCGCCTGCCTACCTTGAGCAAAAAATGGAAGAAGGTAAAGCGGTAATTGCTGTTACAACAGATGGTGAATGGGTTGGATTTTGTTATACGGAAGCATGGGGTCATAATCAGTTTGTGGCAAATAGCGGACTTGTAGTGTCTCCTGCCTTTAGGAAAAGCGGTATTGCCAAGCAAATAAAAAAGAAAATATTCGATCTGTCAAGAGAGAAATATCCTGGTGCGAAAATATTCGGCTTAACAACCGGGCTGGCTGTTATGAAAATAAATTCCGATCTTGGATATGAACCGGTTACTTATTCAGAGCTGACTGATGATGAAGAGTTTTGGGCTGGTTGTAAAAGTTGTGTGAATTACGATATCCTCATGAGCAAGGAAAGAAAGAACTGCATGTGCACGGCTATGCTATATGATCCTGCAGATCATTATGAACCTGTTGAAACTGCTCAGGATTTTAAAACAAATTCCAGTCTTTACGAAAGGTTTATGAAAATAAAACAAAGCAAGTTGCTGAGTTTCTTTTTAAAGAAACAATCTGCAGGGGCGAGCAAGTCAAAATCCATTTTACATTACTTCTTTAATTTATAATCTACCGGAATAATGGCGCAAACTAAAAAGGTTGTTGTTGGATTTAGCGGTGGGTTAGATACTTCATATTGTGTTAAATACCTCAGTGATGAAAAAGGTTATGAAGTTCACTCAGTAATAATAAATACCGGCGGATTTAGCGAAGATGAACTTAAAAATATTGAGCAGCACGCATATAATTTAGGTGTTACCACACATGCTACTGTTGATGCAGTGGAAAGCTATTATGAAAAGATCATTAAATACCTGATATTCGGGAATGTTCTCAAGAACAATACCTACCCGTTAAGTGTAAGCGCTGAACGTTTAAGCCAGGCATTATTTATAGCGGATCATGTTAAAAAGTTAGGTGCTGATGCGGTAGCGCATGGCAGTACAGGAGCGGGTAACGACCAGGTGCGTTTTGATATGATCTTTAACATCATGATCCCCGGCGTAGAAATTATTACGCCCATACGTGATATGAAACTAAGCCGTGAAGAAGAAATTGCTTATCTGAGGTTTAAAGGTGTGCAGATGAACTTTGAAAAATCAATGTACTCTGTTAATAAAGGATTGTGGGGAACCAGTGTCGGCGGCAAAGAAACGCTGCACTCGAAAGGCATGTTACCTGAAGAAGCCTGGCCTACGCAGGTAACAAAATCAGAACCGGAAGAAGTAAAGCTCACATTTGAACAAGGCTCTTTAAAAGCTATCAATGGCGATACTTTTGAACATCCTGTGAAAGCTATCCAGGCCTTACAAAATATAGCTGGTGCTTATGGAATAGGAAGAGATATTCATGTTGGCGATACTATCATTGGTATCAAGGGTAGGGTAGGGTTTGAAGCAGCGGCGCCAATGGTTATCCTCAAAGCACATCACGCGCTGGAAAAACATGTTTTAACAAAGTGGCAGTTAAACTGGAAAGATCAGATTGCCCAGTTTTATGGTAACTGGTTGCACGAAGGCCAGATTATGGATCCTGTAATGAGAGATATGGAAGCCTTCCTTACCAACTCGCAACAGCATGTTACCGGTGATGCATACGTTAAATTATTCCCTTATCATTTTCAAATTACCGGCATAGAATCAGCCTTCGACCTGATGAGCAGTAGATTTGGTAAGTATGGAGAAATGAACAATGGCTGGAGTGGTGAAGATGTTCGGGGATTCACCAAAATATTTGGTAATCAAACTATGATCTATCACCAGGTGAAAGCAGCAAATGAGTAATCAAACATCAGGAGCGTGACAAAAGCCGGAACGACCTGGCGAAGCTTATCCGCTTCGCCAGGTCGTTCTTTCTTTAAAAACTTTTGAATTAAAGCCATTATTTAATATCAGGTTTTTTCTTACGTTAGTGCTATTTAACTACGTTTAATCACAATGAACTATTTACCATGAGCATAATAAGAGTAGGCATTGTTGGAGGGGCAGGATATGCCGGAGGTGAATTAATCAGGATATTATTAAATCATCCCCAGATATCCATCAGCTTTATACTTAGCAGTAGCAATGCAGGTAAATCTGTTGCTTCCGTTCATCCTGATCTTTTAGGCGATACCAGCCTTCTTTTTGCATCTGATCTTCAGGATGATATACATGTACTGTTTTTATGTGTTGGTCATGGTGATGGAAAAAAATTCCTGGAAGCAAACAAGATCGACGATGCAACCAGGATCATAGATCTCTCCCAGGATTTTCGTTTACATCAAAGTGCGGCATTTGCGAATCGTAATTTTATATACGGGCTTCCTGAATTAAATAAAGAACAAATTATACAAGCTCGTAATATTGCCAATCCAGGTTGTTTTGCCACTGCCATACAACTGGGCTTATTACCCCTTGCTAAGGCAGGCTTGCTTAACGAAGTGTTTACAACCGGAATTACAGGCTCAACCGGCGCTGGACAAAGCCTTAGTGCTACTTCACATTTTTCATGGAGGTCTAATAACATCCAGGCTTATAAAACGCTTACCCATCAACATCTGCATGAAATAGGAGAGTCATTACAGCAACTACAGCCTGGTGCAGGTATACAAATAAATTTTGTTCCCTGGAGAGGAGATTTTACCAGGGGAATATTTATAAGCTCACAGTTACATTGTGATCTGAACCAGGAAGAGGTGCAAGATTTATTTGAAGAATATTACAAGGATCAACCTTTTACAATCGTCAGTAAGGATCCTATATTTTTGAAGCAGGTTGTTAATACTAACAAGTGTGTTATTCAATTAGAAAAATCAGGTAACATGCTGGTGGTTCACTCTGCAATGGATAATTTATTGAAAGGCGCATCCGGACAGGCAGTTCAAAACATGAACCTTATGTTCCGACGACAGGAAATCGAGGGACTAAAGCTTAAGGCTGGCTTCTTCTAAAGAATAAGAAATTAAATAATCAATAATCAATGTTCAATTCTTAATGTAATACAGCAGTTGAATATTGAATGTTGATTAATTGGTAAATGTTACCTCACACCTCACACCTCATACCTGATTAACATGAAACTATTCGACGTATATCCCATCAATAACATTACCATAGACAGGGCTCAGGGCTCCTATGTGTGGAATGAAAAGGGAGAAAAGTACTTAGACCTATATGGTGGACATGCGGTGATCTCTATCGGCCATACACACCCGCATTATGTTAAAAGGCTGGAAGACCAGCTTTATAAAGTTGGTTTTTATTCCAACTCTATTCATATCCCTTTGCAACATGAATTAGCTCATAAGCTGGGTGTTGTATCGGGTAAAGAAAATAACCAGTTATTTCTATGTAACTCGGGAGCTGAAGCCACTGAAAATGCTTTAAAGCTGGCTTCATTTTATAACGGGCGCAAAAAAATTATTTCTTTCAGCAAGGCATTTCATGGAAGAACTTCTCTGGCGGTAGCAGTGACTGATAATCCTGCTATTGTTGCTCCTGTAAATCAAACAGAAAATGTTGTGTTTCTTCCTTTCAATGATGAGGCCGCGCTGGACGCTGCTTTCACGCAGGATGAAATTGCGGCGGTAATTATTGAAGGCATACAGGGAGTTGGTGGAATCAATATAGCTTCTGAATCTTTTTTACAGAAAATCCGCCAGTTATGCGATTTGTACAATTCCGTTTTTGTTGCTGACTCAGTACAATGTGGATATGGAAGAAGCGGCAAGTTCTATTCGCATGATTATAGCGGTGTTGATGCAGATATTTATACCATGGCAAAGGGAATGGGTAATGGGTTCCCGGTAGCGGGTATTTCTATTGCTCCGAAGATCCAGCCCAGGCATTTTATGCTGGGAACTACTTTTGGTGGTAATCACCTTGCATGTGCTGCTGCGTTAGCGGTACTGGAGGTAATGGAACAGGATAACCTCATGCAACATGCACTGGAGATGGGTAACTATTTAATGGATGAACTAAAAAAGTTACCTGTTATAAAAGAAGTAAGAGGAAGAGGGCTAATGATTGGTATTGACCTGCCGGAAGAATTAAAGGAAATTAAAAAAAATCTTCTGTTCAAACATAAAATATTTACCGGCGAATCAAAGCCAAATGTGATACGTTTGCTGCCGGCACTGAATATTACAAAAATAGAAGCGGATATTTTTTTGGAAGCGCTAAGCCAGGAATTAAATAATGGTTAATGGTTGATCAATGTTGTTGGCTTAAGGATTTCGTATGTAGCAGGCATCCCTTGTGCTCCTTGTGGGATTTCCTTTGTGTTCCTTGTGGTTAAATGCGGTCTATGATTCCAAGAGTCTTTTAACCACAAGGAACACAAAGGAAATCCCACAAGGGACTCTAAAACTTTTAATCAAATTGTAATTTCACATATAGATAAATACTTCAACCTTGTTAAGTCAACGACATTGAATGGTTAATTCTAAATAACTTTTGTATAAGAATTTTAAACTTCTTTCAGCTAACAACTATCCGTTAACAATTAACCATTAACAATTAAAACACTACTATTGAAAAACTTCATTTCAGTATACGATGTGGAAAATATAAATGCTTTGGTTGAGAAAGCATTGACGTACAAATTGAATCCGTTTTCTGACAGGGCCCTTGGCGCAGATAAGCGCATAGGTTTGTTGTTTCTGAATCCTTCGTTGAGAACAAGATTAAGTACCCAGGTTGCTTCGAGGAACCTTGGTATGGAAACAATTGTTTTTAATATTGATAAGGAAGGATGGGCACTCGAGTTTGAAGAAGGCGCCATCATGAGCGGTAATACCGTTGAACATGTTAAAGACGCTGCTCCTGTTTTGGGACAGTACTTTGACATACTTTGCATCAGAACTTTTCCTTCATTGAAAAATAGGGATGATGATTATAGTGAGCTGGTAATGAATTCTTTTCTGCAGTTTGCGGGTATCCCGGTTGTGAGTCTTGAAAGTGCTACACTGCATCCATTACAAAGCCTGACTGATGTTTTCACTATAAAAGAAACATTTTTATTAAAACGTAAACCAAAGATTGTGCTTTCATGGGCGCCGCATGTAAAACCGCTGCCACAGTGTGTTGCTAATTCTTTTGCTCAATGGATCAATGCATGGGGAGAAGCAGATTTTGTGATTACTCATCCCGAAGAATATGATCTTTCAGAAAAATTTACCGAAGGAGCGACTATCACTTATGACCAGGATGCAGCATTAAAAGATGCTGATTATGTATATGTCAAAAACTGGAGTACCTATAACGATTACGGAAAAATATACACTACGGATCCTGGTTGGATGCTGACGGAAGAAAAAATAAAATTAACCAGCAACGCGAGAGTAATGCACTGCCTGCCTGTTAGAAGAAATGTGGAGCTGAGTGATGAAATACTTGATAGCACTAACAGCCTGGTTACACAACTAGCTGGCAACAGGGTATGGGCCGCACAGGCTGTGCTGGCTGAAATACTTCGTTCTGTTTAATAACGAGGCTTACTGAATTTATAAGCAGATGAAAAAATTATTTATCGTTAAGATTGGTGGAAATGTAATTGACAATGAGTCTTCACTTCATTCGTTTCTTAAAGATTTTGCTACTGTATCTGAAGCAAAATTATTAGTACATGGTGGAGGCAAAATTGCCACCAGGATCGGTGATCAGCTAGGGATTGCTTCTACATATATAAATGGCCGCAGGATTACTGATGAACATACCATTGATCTGGTAACAATGGTGTACGGTGGATTGGTTAATAAAAAGATAGTAGCTCAGCTGCAGGCTATGAATTGTAATGCAATCGGGTTAACAGGTGCTGATGCAAATGTGCTGCCTGCTACGAAGCGGCCTGTAAAAGAGATTGATTACGGTTTTACAGGAGATGTTGATAATACCAATCTTTCAATTGACCGCTGGCAATTGTTTCTTAATAACAACTTAATTCCAGTGGTAGCACCATTGACTCATGACGGTGAGGGACATATGCTGAACACCAATGCTGATACTATTGCCTCAATACTGGCAGTAGCCCTTTCTAAAATATATAACGTAAGGTTGTTATACTGCTTTGAAAAAGCCGGCGTGCTTGAAAATGTTGAAGATGAAAATTCAGTTTTGCCGCTTATTACAAAAAAAACTTATGCTGAATTGAAGGCAGCTGATAAATTGTTTGAAGGGATCATTCCGAAAATTGATAATGCTTTTAATGCTATAAACGCCGGAGTGAAAGAAGTGCTGATAGGAGATGCAAGGGATTTATTGCGGAATGTTACCGGTGATGTAAGAGGAACACTGATAGTTTAAAAATTTAAAATTATATTTTACAGGTTGTAAGAACCCGCTATTAAACCTATAAGGTTTCAAAAACCTTATAGGTTTGGACTCATGAACCACTCAATCAATGATCATTGAAAATAATTATAAAGCTGTTGTTGAACTCTTAAAGCAACTGATTGCTACTCCATCTTTTAGTCGCGAAGAAGATAAGACTGCTGCCATCCTTGAACAATTTTTTAAGGAAAGAAGTATCACTTCAAAGCGGCATCTTAACAATGTATGGTGCCTCAATAAATACTTTGACGGCAACAAACCTTCTATCCTGTTGAATTCACATCATGATACGGTAAAGCCGAATCCCCATTATTCAAAAGATCCATTTAATCCTGTTATTGAAGGTGATAAATTATTTGGCCTGGGAAGTAATGATGCCGGAGGTCCTTTGGTAAGCCTAATAGCGGCTTTCCTGCATTTTTATGAACAGCATGATTTGAAATATAATCTTGTTTTAGCTGCTACGGCTGAAGAGGAAATTTCAGGTAAAAATGGTATCGAATGTATATTGCCGTTATTACCGGCAATTGATTGCGCCATTGTTGGTGAACCAACGCTTACCGACCTGGCTATTGCTGAAAAAGGCCTGCTTGTGCTGGATTGCATAACACTGGGCAAGGCTGGGCATGCTGCAAGGGATGAAGGTGAGAATGCTATTTATAAAGCGCTAGATGATATCAGCTGGATAAGAAATTATCATTTTTCAAAAATATCTGCATCATTAGGTCCTGTTAAGATGAGCGTAACAGTTATAGGCACCGAAAATAAGGCACATAATATTGTACCCGGTCAATGCTATTTTGTAGTAGACATTCGTGTGACTGACTCTTATACACATGAAGAGATACTTGCAACCATCCAACAGCATGTAAGCGCTGAGGTAAAGCCCCGGAGTATGCGTATGCGAGCCTCTAAGATTGATAAGCAGCATCCGCTTGTAAAAGCTGGAATTAGTTTGGGAAAAAAAACGTACGGCTCACCAACCACTTCAGACCAGGCGTTAATACCTGTTCCTTCACTTAAATGCGGACCGGGTGATAGTGCAAGAAGTCATACTGCAGATGAATATATTTATCTTCACGAAATCAGGGAGGGAATCGAAACGTATGTCAGGATACTGGAGAAGGTAATTGTTAATGATTAATTATTAATGATTAACGGGCAGTTTCTTATTTATAAGTCGACAATATTGAATTACGGATACACCATACGGCATTAAAAAAATAATGTAACTATCCGTTTATAATTAATCATTAATAATTAATCATTGTCATGAAAATTTGGCAAAAAGATAAAACATCTCTCGTTGAAGTAGAGCAATTCACCGTAGGTAAAGACCGGGAATTAGATATGCACCTTGCACCTTTTGATGTGCTAGGCTCTCTTGCTCATATTCAAATGCTTGAATCTGTCGGACTGTTGTCTAAATATGAACTACCATTGTTGCAATCGGCTCTTAAAGAAATCTACAAACAAATACAGGATGGTAAATTCACTTTAGGGGAAGGTGTAGAGGATGTTCACTCACAGGTTGAATTTTTACTTACGCAAAAATTAGGTGATACCGGTAAAAAGATACATAGTGCAAGGTCGCGTAACGACCAGGTGCTGGTAGATTTAAAACTATACCTGCGGAATGAAATTGAAAAGCTGGTAGCATCTGTTAGGGAGTTATTTAAGTTGTTGATTACGCAAAGTGAAAAATACAAACATCATCTGTTGCCGGGCTATACGCATTTGCAGCTGGCTATGCCATCATCTTTCGGCTTGTGGTTTGGCGCTTATGCAGAAAGCCTGGTGGATGATTGTATCACGCTGCATGCCGCCTGGGAAATAGTGAATAAAAATCCTTTGGGATCGGCTGCAGGTTACGGTTCTTCGTTTCCCATCAACAGAAGAATGACCACTGAATTATTAGGTTTTGAAGATCTTAACTACAATGTTGTATATGCGCAGATGGGCCGCGGAAAAACAGAAAGGATTGTAACCATGGCGATGGCAAATATTGCTGCCACACTTTCCCGTCTTAGCATGGACGCTTGTTTATACCTTAATCAGAATTTTTCTTTTATCTCCTTTCCCGATGAGCTGACTACCGGTAGCAGCATCATGCCTCATAAAAAAAATCCGGATGTTTTTGAATTGATACGTTCTCATTGTAACCGCCTTCAGGCCCTTCCCAACGAGATCGTAATGATGACCACCAACCTGCCATCAGGCTATCAACGGGATCTGCAATTACTTAAAGAGCACCTGATACCGGCATTTGAAAATTTGCATTCCTGCATCAGGATGGCCGGGTTAATGCTAACCAATATTGAAGTAAAAAAAGACATCCTGCAGGATGAAAAGTATAAATTTCTTTTTAGTGTGGAAGAAGTGAATAAAATGGTGGTTCAAGGTGTTCCTTTCAGAGATGCTTATAAAAAGATAGGCCATGATATAGAATCCGGAAATTTCACTTATTCTGTAAATATTAATCACACTCATGAAGGATCCATTGGAAATTTGCAAAATGATCAGATCACCCGCATAATGGATGCTGTAATGGAACGGTTTAATTTTAGCAAAGTGCATAGTGCTTTAGACCAATTATTAAGCTAAATTGCAAACTTATTAGGATTTATGCTGATAACTAATAGTAATAAATTGACACATTTGCTATCAGCCAAACCATTGATGTTATTCTTCCTGATAGCTGAAGGCTGATTGCAATTAATACAACATTTCATACTTAATATATTTTTCGCCCATGACGGCACCTAATCATATAAAACGCATTGCCATTTTCGGGTCTACAGGCTCAATAGGAACACAGGCATTGCAGGTGATAGCCGCAAACCCGGACAAATTTTCTGTAGAGATATTAACAGCCCAGGGAAATGATGAATTGCTTATAAAACAATCATTAAAATTCAATCCGAATATAGTAGTAATAGGGGATGAAAAGAAATACCAGAAAGTTAAAGAAGCACTTGCTTCTACTGATGTAAAGGTTTTTGCAGGAGAGAAAGCACTGGAAGATGTAGCTTCCATTGATTGTTATGACCTTATGTTGGCGGCTATAGTAGGGTTTGCAGGCTTAAAGCCAACGCTGAAGGCTATAGAATTAAAAAAAACGGTGGCCTTAGCTAATAAAGAAACCCTGGTTGTGGCCGGTGATATAGTGATGGCAAAGGCAATAGAGAACCGGGTACCAATCATACCGGTGGATTCTGAACACTCGGCTATCTTTCAATGCATGGCAGGTGAAGGCAGGAACAGGATTGAAAAAATTGTGCTTACTGCCTCCGGTGGCCCTTTCCTGGGAAAGAAACCGAACTTCCTTGTAAATGTAAAAAGGGATCATGCTTTGCAACATCCTAACTGGACAATGGGTGCGAAGATCACCATTGATTCTGCTACATTAATGAATAAAGGACTGGAAATGATTGAAGCCAAATGGCTGTTTAATCTAAAGCCGGAACAGGTACAAGTAGTTATTCATCCTCAAAGTATCATTCATAGTATGATTATGTTTGAAGATGGAAGCATCAAATCACAAATGGGCTTGCCTGATATGAAACTTCCTATTCAATATGCATTAGCTTATCCACAGCGTATTCCAAACAATTTTCCGCGTTATGATTTTAAAAAACCGAATGCTCTTACATTTGAAGAACCTGATGTTAAAACCTTCAGAAACCTGATTTTAGCAACAACCGCATTATTTAAAGGGGGAAACCTTCCATGTGTTCTTAATGCTGCTAATGAAATAGCGGTATTTGCATTCTTGCGTAATCGCATGGGCTTTATGGATATGACGGATCTGGTAGAAAGAACCATGGACAAGATGCCCTTTATTCAAAATCCTACATTGGAGGAATATTTTGAAAGCGATGGAGAGGCCCGTACCTTTGCCGCCTCGTTAATACATATGTAGAATAATGGTTAATGGTTAATTGTTAATTATTAACAATGATATGGTGATGGTTAAACAGTTTGTTAAAAGAAGATGTTATCATCCATTAGCTATTTAAAAAGAAATAATATTTTTGATACATAGCAGAGCAGCTATAACAAGATAGCCGCTGATATTTTTAACTTAACACAAGTGCGTCGATTGACGGAACAGGAACTATGATATTATTAGCAATTAATTGGTTAGAAGTGGGTGTAAAAGCCGGGCAGTTTGTTGTTTCTTTTTCTATTATTGTTGTGTTACATGAACTGGGCCATTATCTGCCGGCAAAATGGTTTAAGTGCCGGGTAGAAAAATTCTATTTATTCTTCAATCCCTGGTTTTCCCTTTTTAAAAAGAAAATTGGTGAAACGGAATACGGCCTTGGATGGGTACCGTTTGGAGGCTATGTAAAAATTTCAGGAATGATAGATGAGAGCATGGATAAAGATGCCATGAAGCTTCCGCCACAACCTTATGAATTCAGGAGTAAACCAGCCTGGCAACGTTTGATTATTATGGTAGGAGGCGTAACCGTAAACCTGCTTCTTGGTTTTTTTTTATACGCTATGATCATGTGGTACTATGGTGATACATACGTGCCTACTAAATCATTAAAATATGGTATCTCTACGGATTCTCTTGGGCAAAGTATTGGCTTAAGAGGTGGAGACCAGGTATTGACTGTAGATGGAAAACCTATTGAAAAACTATACAGGATACCTATAGAAGTAATCATTAACAATGCAAAATCTATTCAGGTTGAAAGAGAGGGTAAACCAGTAAATATTACTATACCGGAAGACTTTTCAAGGCAGCTGATCCATTACAAAGCTATTAGATTTATAGATTTCCGGTTTCCTTTTAATGAAATTGACTCGGTTGCTGTAAGTTCGGCGGCTGATAAAGCAGGATTGATCAAACATGATAAAATTGTTTCGGTAAACGGAATCCCTACACCATTCTATGATATTTTTCAGCAGGAAATACCTAAAAACAGGAATAAAGAAATCACCCTTACAGTAGTCAGGGGTGCCGATACAATTAACAAAAAAGCGTTTATTCCTGCTGAAGGTACTTTAGGCATTTATAGTAAGGCCAAGAAAGACGCAGTAAAATTTAACACTATAGAATATTCATTTTTGAATGCTATACCGGCAGGATTTAAAAAAAGTATTCAAACATTGCAGGATAACTGGCTGCAAATGAAACTTCTTGTATCAGGAAAGGTTAAAACATCGGAATCCCTGGGCAGTGTGATCAGCATCGGCAAAATGTATCCGGGGGAATGGGATTGGTCTGCAGTTTGGAATTTGACGGCTTTGTTTTCCTTGTTGCTTGCATTCATGAATATTCTTCCTGTACCTGCATTAGACGGAGGTCATGCTATGTTTACCCTTTATGAAATAATCAGCGGCCGCAAACCCAGTGATAAGTTCATTGAATACGCGCAGATGATTGGAATGGTATTACTTTTAGGATTAACGGCTTATGCTTTAGGACTTGATATTTTCAGGTTGTTCAAGTAGGTATGAGGTAGCTGACGGCTTAACGCCGTCATCAGGTATAAAGTATGAAGTATGAAATCCTACTAAGATAGTTCACAAAAATTAAGTTTTACAAAAAAGTATGGCCTTGGCCATACTTTTTTGTTTTCGTTTTTACCTCATACCTCATACCTCACACCTTCTCTCAAAGTTCTATCCCAATCTTCTTCATCAGTATAGAAGCGTTTAAGCTTTTACAAACACCTTCTTTCAGTTTATAATCAAAAAACAATTCTTCATTAGCTACCTGAACATCGAAATGGTAGTTGTGAATGTTAGTGGGATAATCTTGTATAAGGCCGGCTAACTCCAGGTCATGCGTTGCCAGCATGCCTACTGCCTGCTGTCTGATGAGTTGCTTTATGAGCGCTTTGGATCCTATCTGCCTGTCAAGTGAGTTAGTGCCGCGCAGAATTTCATCCAATAACAAAAAAACATTCTCATGATTATTGACTGCATCAATTATATACTTCAGTTTTTTTAGTTCAGCGTAAAAGGTGGAAGTATTTTCTTCAAGATTATCAGCTATACGCATACTGCTAATAACGCGCATGTTCGACACCGTGAATTTTTTCGCACATACAGGAGCACCCATCATAGCGAGTACAATATTCACACCTACGCTTCTGAGGAAGGTGCTTTTGCCAGCCATGTTGGAACCTGTGATCAGTGCAAGTTTTGCTGCACCCTTCGTTGCAAATGAACTGCATACACGTTTATCAGCAGGTATCAATGGATGCCCGGCTTCCTCAGCTATTAATGTGCCATGCTGTTCATCTACTACCGGGAAGACCCATTGAGGATGATTGAAAGAAATGGTTGCCAGGGTAGACAGTGCTTCAATTGTTCCCAGCGCCTTAAACCAGGCAAGAATGTTTTTAGAATTCCTGTTCTTCCATTTTTCCAATGCCAGCACTTGCTGAAGGTCCCAGAATAATAAGGTGTTTAGAAAAATAAACAGAATAGGATTTAACCGCAGCTCCAATCGGACAAGAATTTCTTGTAATGCAGCCACTTCGTGAGAGGCTATTGAAAATCCATTTGCGTATTGAGCTTTAATATTTTTTAGTAATGAGGTGTTAAAGCTTTGTTGTTCAATCCAGGCCATGCTTTGAGACATTGTTTCTAGCTGCTTAACAATCTTATCCAATTGAAGATAAATGGGATTGACCTTTTTGCTGATTGAAAGAGCTATCAAAAAAAAAATAAAAAATAATCCAAAAAATAATTCAGATGGCAATATGCCGGTAAGTGTGCTGACAAGTGCACTGAGAATGAATGCCGGAAAAACAAAGCGTATCCATTTCCAGTTTTTACCACTGAATCTATTAGGCTCCTGCTGCCAGCTATTGATTCTTTGTTGCGTGTTGGTAGTCACTTTATTTGCGAGTCCGTAAGCATGCAGCTGCTGTCTCCATTCATACCTTGGGCCTAACTCTTTTGCAGCCTGCTGGTGTTCTATAATTTCTTCAGGAGTAGCAGGATGTAACAGCCATTTAGATAATGTTTGATGGCCCTGGTCGGATGTAGTTCTATTGATATATTGATAAATAGAAGCCCTTCCGAATATATCGAGATCCTGTGCATAGTCATGCAGAGGAGGAAGCATATCAATTCCGTCTGGTAAGGTATTGTATTTACCTTCAGCGATGCTTAGTTCCTGCCGGTTGATATTTAATAGTAAATCGAGGTTACTGATCTTATCATTATTTCTGGTGGATAATACTACCAGGCGAAAGAATATTGCCATTAAGATAACTGCCGTTATAGATGCATACAGTAAGCTAAATGGTTTTAGATAATAAAAGAATGTTATAGCAACGGTCATAATACCAAAGCGGCTCCAGGCTATTATGCTTTTCTTTTTTTTCAGTTGATCTCTATAGGATGACAGATCGGTAATTCTCTTTTGGTAAACAGCTACAGGTATTGATTTTTCCATTTGGGGAATGAAACTACATTAAATTGCGTTACAGCCAATGGTAAAAACCTTTAAGCAATGGGACTGACAGAAATAAGAAAAGAACTTATAAAGCTTGACCAAGGAAATCTAGTTAACTTGATTATTGATTTATATAAAAGAAATAAATCAGTTAAAGATTTTTTTGATTTTTATGTAAATCCAAACGAGAAAGAACTTTTTAACACTTATAAAGACAAGGTTTACCAGGCGTTTTATCCCAAACGAGGATTTGGTCATAAACTTATAGAAGGAAAACAAGCAATAAGTGATTTTAAAAAACTAGGCGCATCAACTGAATTGATTGCCGATCTTATGCTTTTCTATGTTGAAACAGGTGTGAAATTCACCAATGAGTATGGTGACATTGATGAGAACTTTTATTCGAGCTTGGAAAAGACTTATGTTCAGGCTTTGACATTAATGAAAAAAGAAGACCTGCTTAATAATTTTGCTGACCGGGTACAAGATATTGTTGATGACACGGAAAATATTGGCTGGGGCTTTCATGACTATTTATCGCAAGTTTATGCTGATTTTTACTAATGTAGTGTTAACCATAAATTGTCGCCTTTGCTATCAGCAGTCAGCTATCAGGAGGAAACCATATAAGGCATTGTTCTCCTGATACCTGATAGCTGACTGCTGATAGCAATTTATACGACATTGTATGCTTGACATGACACTAACATAATTCAAACAGCAAAGAGTAACTATTTACTCAATAAGCCCTATTTTTTTTGAATGTTCAATGGCCTCGCTGTTATCTTTAAACAGGCATGTAAAAACTCCTTTTTCGGCCAATCCTGAAAATAATTCATTGGTACTGGCCTCATTGGCAGGCAGCACATTGCGGATGTAAATTGCATGAATTTTACCCGGGTGTTTATGTGCAATGGAGGAATATATGGCTGGATCTTTTTGTGAATTATCGCCCAGTAATACAAATCGCTGCTTAGGAAATGCATCCAGTATTCTTACTACCCGCATTAATTTTCCTTCATGTTTGGTTTTGCCTGTCTTTAGTAATTCAAACCATTGCTTAATCTGGTTCAAAAGAAAGGTGCCTTCCGGCAATTTGTTATAATTAAAAAACTCATTCAAATCATCATATAAATTCCATTCACTGCTTGATACATAAAAAAAAGGATTTGGCACTTCTATGGTAGTGCCTGCACTGGCAAGCAAGCTATAATGAGTAACCACATCCCGGAATGCTTTGCGGCTGCGTGGATTTTTAGTAAAAAGCACCCTAAGTCTTTTTCCAACAGTTGCCGAATGAGAGATAAGAACAGTATCATCTATATCTGAAATAAAGGCATATTGCGTAACATGGGGAACAAATACCTTCCCTTCTCCGGTACTGAGAATATTTCCTGTTTCATCCCTGAGATCTATGGTAACCGGATGCCAGCCTGCGGAAACATGAGTTTCCGACTTCCATTCAAACTTAAAAAATCCATCTATTTCTGTTGTAGCGTGAAGCAACTGGTTCTGCCAAGCTAATGTTACCATTGCTTTACTTAATGGTTTCACCATGAACAAACGAAAAAGATGGACTATATTGGCGGGAATATTATTTGTGTAATCTATTCGTGTCAGCGATTTGTTCATTAAAACATGGCCATAAACCACAAGATTATGGGTATGTCCATAACCATGATATACTTTTACCGTAAGATTACTCATTGTAAATGTTTTAATCCTATTAGCGTATGAATGATTCTAACCCTTTAAAATTACTTTTTATTATCAACCCGCGTTCGGGTAATAATAATACAGATTGGAAAACCAATATAGAGCAATATTTTCAACAGTCCAGCCATACTTTGGAATGGCTGCTTCTGAGCGATCATACTGATGAAGAAGAAATAAAACGGCATATCACCGGTTTTAAACCGGACCGGGTTGTAGCTGTTGGTGGTGATGGCACTATAAAACTTGCAGCGGAATGTTTGATCCATACGGATACTCCTCTGGGAATTATTCCTGCTGGATCAGCTAATGGCCTTGCGAAGGAACTGAATATTCCTGCCGATGTAACAACAGCACTGGATGTTGTTGTAAACGGATCAACAAAAACAATTCATATCACTAAAATCAATGATCAGACATGCATACACCTCAGCGACATCGGCTTTAATGCATTCGTGATCAAGAAATTTGAAACCGATGCACAAAGAGGCATGCTTGGATATGTTAAAGCGGCCTGGAAAGTATTGTGGCAACAACCGATGATGAGGATAAATATGATAGTAGATGGCAATCACTTTAATATCCGCGCTGCCATGATCGTTATTGCCAATGCTACTAAATATGGCTCCGGTGCCTGCATAAATCCTGATGGCAAATTAGATGATGATGTTTTTGAAGTAGTAGTTGTGAAAAAAGTTTCCATTCTAGAGATATTCAAAATGATGGTAACACATATGCCGTTTGATGAAAATAAAACAGAAGTGTTCCAGGTGAAATCTTTAGAGATACATTCAAAAAGAAAAGCTCACTTTCAAATGGATGGCGAATACCTAGGTAAAGTGAATGTAGTTAAGGCCACTCTTGTTCCTGCGGCACTTCAAATCATTGTTCCCAGAAAAGAACCACTATAAGTGACCTGAAATTTGTAGCTTCCCCAATCCGTTACTTAATTTAACGGATGCAGCTACTACCATGCCCTTACAAACCAATATACTAGCAGTTCATAAGAAATCAAGGTCCGCATTTTTTATTCTTTTAATAATATTTAGTACCTGTCTTATCACTTTTGTAGTAATAGCATACAAGATAGTTTATCAAGATCAGGATGCATTTGACAATGCTGTTATTTCACACTTATCTCAATTCAAATCACCGGGATTAATTCACATGATGGTAATGATCACCTTTTTTGGCTCAAGCCTTTTTTTCCTTCCTGCTTACCTGGTGCTTATAGGATACCTGCTCATAAGGAAGCACTACCGGCATGCCATTGCAGTAGCCCTTACTTCATTCGCCAGTTGGGTAGTATTGTCACAAATAAAAATCCTGTTCCATCGCCATCGCCCTCCATTACCCCTGGTTACCAATATTACCACCTTTAGCTTTCCGAGCGCTCATGCGTATTCTTCTCTGATCTTTTTTAGTTTACTGGCATTTATTGTTTCCAAATGGCAATTATCTTCCTTGCAGAAAAATACCTTAGTTATTCTTTTATTATTATGTCCCTTGGCTGTGGGTCTTAGCAGAATTATTTTGAATGTTCATTATACAACAGATGTGATAGCCGGTTATTGTCTGGCAACCATGTGGCTTATATTATCTTACATGCTGTTTAGTAAGAGAAAAAACGTAAACATATAAAAGCTAGTGTCATGTCAAGCATACTTTGTCGTATTAATTGCTATCAGCTGTCAGCTTTCAGCCATCAGCAGAACAAAGCGTAGTGGGTTTCCTCCTGACCGCTGACGGCTGATAGCCGTAATACGACGTTTTATAGTTGACATGACACTAGTGTACTGACCATTTAATTATGAAACATTTATTAAGGCTCGTTAGAGCAATGTCATTTATTTAACGACCAGCCCTGAAAGGGCTCAATATCTTATCACAGGGTGAAGCCCTGTGATAAGAAGACGATGCAACCAAGCCCTGTAAGGGCGTAATATTGTTTTTTGATGGGCATGCACTTGATCTTCATATTTCGCCCTTACAGGGCTTGGTTAATGGCAACGTTGTTTCACAGGGCTTCACCCTGTGCTAATATATTATGCCCTTTCAGGGCTGGTAGCTTTTCAAACGCTGAAATGAAATCATACGCTACATTACTTATTAAAGAGTATTAAACATTTACTTGGTTACATTGCCCGTAGTGGACTACGAAATAAATCATGGTCAGTTTTAATTACATAAGATATAACCTCGATAATGCATGTTGCATAATTAAATGGTCATTACACCAGTGCCGTGTCAAACATAAATATCTGTAAATGTTGCTATCAGCTATCACGCGCTAATGTGTACTATATTTCCTTCTGATTGCTGATAGCTGACTGCAGATGGCAACTGCTTCATTTTATTAGTGATATAACTTAGCTTTATACTTATTATCTGAATCAAAATAAAAGGGCTATGTCAAATAAAGAAAGATCAGAAGACATCATGCTTCAGCACGAAAAGAAAGGCAAATACACAATTGTAGAAGGTATTAAAACATTTGCATTGGATACCGGTACTGGTCCAATAGTGTTTTGTATTCATGGTGTACCCACTTCGTCTTTTCTTTATCGTAAAGTAGCTCAGCACTTACAATTATTAGGACTAAGAGTTATAGCTATTGATCTGCCGGGTCTGGGATTATCTGACAGACCAGAGAGTTTCGACTATACTTTCAGCAATTTAGGAAGATTTTGCAATCGCTTTTTAGATCAATTGCACATTGAAGAGGTACACTTGCTTGTACATGATATAGGCACACCAGTGGGGTTGTCAATGGCAGGGCAAAACAGCAATCGTATAAGATCTATAACTGTTTTAAATTCTATGTTAGATGTAGAACATTTTGTAAAGCCTCTGCCTATGCGGCCCTTTGAAAAGCTTGTGCTCGGAGAGGCAGAACTTGCATTGATGACACCAACAACCTTTCCTCTGTTGATGAAAGCTGCCGGCATGGTAAATATGGATGTGATGACGCATGAGGAAATGGCTGCTTATATACATTTTTTAAAAAGAGAAGATGGCGGTAAGGCATTCTTAAAAATTATGCGAAGTTTTGAACAAACAAAAGAGTTTACGCAAGCCTGTTACGCTGCCTTTCAAAATCCTGCATACCCTGTACAATTGGTGTGGGGTGATAAAGATCCTTTCTTACCCTTTGAAGAAAAGGGGAAGGAATTTGAAAAAGCACGACCTGGTGTACCTGTTACAATGGTTGAAGCCAAGCATTTTTTACAGGAAGAACAATATCAAACCATCGCTGCCAAAGTAAAAGAATTGATAGGTTAATGCCGCCTGTTTGTCTATCAGAAGTATAAAGCCAGGCAGTTATTTGGAACTCATCTTTCATATCTTTACCCGGCAATTTTTTCAATACAACAATGAAACGCAGCAACTATATTTTTGAATTTGAAGACCTGTCATGGTTTCCTGACACCATCCGGCTAAGCATGACCGACTACTTGCGATACGTACTAACCATACTAAATTTTTATCAACCAATAACGCCTTTACTTATTGAAGGGTTACATCAAACCTCTTCAACCCGGATAATTGATCTATGTTCAGGTGGCGGTGGTGCCATCGAACAAATTAAAAATAATGTGGAACAACAATCCAGGAGTAAAATACAGATTACTCTTACTGATAAATATCCAAACAGAAGCGCTTTTGAATTTTTAGCTGCCAAAACAAAAGGCAGTATTTCATACTCGGATATATCGGTTGATGCCACTGATGTTCCTGCGGATCTTAAAGGATTCAGAACTATTTTTTCAGGTTTCCATCATTTTAATAACAGTGCTGCTACCTCAGTAATAAAAAACGCAGTGGATGCTAAATCCGGAATAGGAATTTTTGATGGCGGCGATAAGAACATATTTGTTATTCTTGGGATTTCACTCCTTCACCCAATAGCATTTTTCTTTTTAACTCCATTCTTTAAACCTTTCAGGTACTCAAGAATTTTTTTTACTTATCTGATTCCCATAATTCCTCTTTGCACAATTTGGGATGGTATGATTTCTATTACCCGCTTATATAAACCAACCGAACTTCTAAAAATCGCAAGACAAGTTGACAATGAAAATTACGTTTGGAAAGCAGGTAAAGTGAAAAATAAATTAAGAATGAATGTTGCTTATTTAATTGGGTATCCCCTGCAAAAAAAAGAAGTGAATAAATAGTGTATTGACAATTTAATTATGAAACATTTATTAAGGCTCGTTAGGGCAATGTCATTTTTTTAATGACCAGCCCTGAAAAGGCTCAATATATTAGCACAGGGTAAAGCCCTGTGATAAGGAAGACGATGCAACAAAGCCCTGAAAGGGCGTAATATGTTATTGATGCCATGCACTTGATCTTCCTATTTCGCCCTTACAGGGCTTGGTTTAATGGCAACGTTGTTTCACAGGGCTTCACCCTGTGCTAATATATTATGCCCTTTCAGGGCTGGTACCTTTTTCACGATAAAGCATGTTGCAAAATTAAATGGTCACTACACTAGTGGCGTGTCAGGCATTCAGTTTCGTATTAAATGCTGTCTGTTATTAGAAATTACTAACGGTAGGTTTTCCTTCTGACGGCTGATAGCAATTGAGTCATTTCATACTTAACTTCACTAGTGGAATAAAATCATTTTTATTAACGATAAACATTAGCTTATGGAAATTGGAAATGATTTAGGCAAGCATATAGAACCTGTATCGTCGGATAGAATGGCTGATGTAGTAGAAATACGGCTTAGAGAATACTTCAAAAAGAAATCGTTTAAACCGGGAGATCAGTTGCCAAAGGAGCTTGAGCTTGCCGCTGCATTAGGAGTAAGCAGGAATGTATTGCGGGAAGCCTTAAGCCGGCTAAGAATGCTTGGCATGATTGACACCCGTAAAAAAAGAGGCATGGTGCTGGCGATGCCTGATGTTCTCGGAGGCTTTGAAAGGGTTCTTGATCCGCTCATTATGAACAATGATACTTTACAAGACCTGTTTGAATTAAGACTTGTTTTGGAAATGGGCCTTGCTGATATTCTTTTTATCAGTATAACAGATAAGAGTCTCTCGGAACTGGAAGCCATTGCAAAAAATGAAATCCGGGGTGATAAGCCAACTTTCCGCATAAAAAATGAAATAGCATTTCATGGTAAGCTTTATGAAATGGCAGGTAACGAAACGCTTAAACGGTTCCAGGTAATGCTATTGCCCGTTTTTGAATATGTTGTTAAATTGGAAAAAGAATTTATTTCCGGTAAAGTTTCTCACCGCGATCTGGTAAAAATTTTAAAAACAGGAACAAAGAATGATTTTCGTGAAGGTATGTATGAACATCTGAAACCACATTTCGAAAGATTGAAAATGCTCAAGAAACCGGCTGATATTTAAGTGTAATGCATGCTTTCTTTTAAATTAGGTTGACCTTACTAAACCTTTCCAAGGCAGTTGCCAAGCCTTTTCAATAATATTTCCAGTCAGGAATTTTTATAAAAAAATTTGAGAGAAAGGATAAATAAGTACATTTGATATGTACTACAAAAGGACAAATTAAATATTAGAAAATATTGATTTGCTTGCCTGATAACAAACAAAAATAATGGAACTTGATAGCATGTACAGGAGGCAGGCTATGGAAACCATGCTGCTATTGTGATATCAACGTTGTAAATAAGAGATCAATAGATAATGGCGTAACATGATCTTCTCTTAGTTAGATTGCGGGATCACAGGTAATGGCAGCTATCAGTAAATTACTGTATGCTATTTCTCTCCTGATAGCTGACGGCTGATAGCTGATAGCAATGAATAGACATTTCAGGTTGACAAGATACTTTATCCATTTATAATTGGAATAAAGGTTACTTATTTCTTGTTTTAAAAATGATTATTGCTTATGAAAAAGAATTTCTTTTTTTTAAAAACGCGACTGCTATGTTTTTTAGCTGTTGTTTTACTCCTTCCGTTTATTGTAAAAGCACAGGAATTTATTGTAAAAGGAAAAGTAAAGGATAGTACCGGCACCGGCTTCGAAAAAGTTAGTGTGAAGGTTAAAGGAACATCAAAGGGAACCACCACTGCCGCGGACGGTACCTTTAGTATTTCAGTTCCTTCTGCACGGGCTATATTAATTTTTTCCAGCGTTGGCTACGCCGCACAGGAAATTCCGGCTAACTCGCAAACATTAAGTAATATTTCTTTGGTACGAGCCAACGAAACCTTGACCGATGTAGTAATTGTAGGATACACCCAGCAAACCAAGGCAAAGACAACCGCTGCCATTTCCAAACTCAATCCTGAAGAGCTTAGAAACACTTCTAACCCAAATCCGGTACAAGCCCTGCAGGGAAAGATTGCTGGTGTTTCCATTCCTATTATGGCTGGTCAGCCAGGCGCAGGTGCTACAAATATTATTATCCGGGGCGGAACAAAACTAAACGTGTACGGATCAGGTTTAGGGAACAACAACGGCAGTGCAACAGGCGCTTCAGATGCAAGCAGTCCGCTTGTTATAGTTGATGGTGTATTCCGGTCAATGAACGATATAAACCCTGACAATATAGAATCGCTTCAGGTTATGAAAGATGCGGCATCTACCGCTATCTATGGTGCAAGAGGCGCCAACGGCGTTATCGTCATCAGAACCAAGGGGGGCAAATTCAACGCTAAAATGAACCTGACCCTTAACCACCGCACTACCTGGGAAACACAGGCAAGAGATTATAAATACTTATCGGCAGAACAATACCTGCAGCTGGCACGCACCACCGTTAAAAATACTTTCGACCCTATAGATAAAACGAATTTATTGAACAATAGCGGCTTCTCTGCCGGCACAAGGATTTACACAGCAAAAGGCCAGTACGGCAATAATATTTATTTAACAGCGCTGTACGATAATATCGTAGCTATTGAAGGACAGCCCTATGTAGACAATTTATTGGCCAATGGCTGGCGGATAATGGACGACCCCATTAATCCCGGTACAAAGTTATTGTTTGCTGATAATCACTACCAGGATATGATCTGGAAAACAGGACTAAGCCAGAATGAAAACCTTTCGATAGATGGTGGCAGTGATAAGGCTAATTACAATTTATCAATGGGCTATAGTGATCAGGCCGGTATTTTTGTGGGAACCAAATACAAGCGGTATGATGCGTTGGGTAATTTTGGTTTCAAAGCTTCTGATAATTTCCGGCTTGATGTAATGATTAATTATCAGAATGTACAGCCCAACTATGTGGATGCTTACCAGAATGAACTGGTGAGAGGTGTACGTATTACGCCCTTGGTCCGCATCTTTAAAGATGACGGTAATCCTACACCGGGAGAATTATATTCTGTTCGTAACCGGTTTCATACGTTGAAATATGATGACCTGCGAACTTCCACCGAACGCCTTGTGTCAAGAGTGGCAGGTGATCTTGCCATTATGAAAGGATTGCATTTTAAACCTGCTTTCTCTTACCTTATCAATGATTACCGGGAAACCTTTATGCGAAAAGGTACGCCAGTTAATGAAGTGCAGCCTGCTACACAGCGGCAAAAAAATGATTACACCCAAAACTCACGTCAATTGATGATTGACCAGGTGCTGCAATACGATTTCAATGTAAACGATAATCATCATTTCACAACTTTAGCCGGCTTTAATTTTACACGAAATACAAATAATGTTGCCAGCATAGGTTCACAAAGGGCTACCAACGATTATATCTATACTATTAATGAACCTGCCACCACGGTTTTAGGAGGAGTAATTACTTCTAATGTTACTAATTTCAGTACAACATCCGGCGAATCAAGATCAGCCAGTTATTTCGGGCAATTTAACTACGATTTCAATGCTAAGTATTTAGCAAGCGGCGCTCTTCGCTATGATGGCTTTTCCAACTTTGCCCCTCAAAATAAATATGCACTGTTTCCTGCTGCTTCTATAGGCTGGAATATTCACCGGGAGCGCTTCTGGAACGTACGGCCAGTAAGTGCATTGAAACTAAGAGCAAGCTGGGGAGCGGCCGGTTCCAGTGACCTTAGCATAACCGATACATACGGAGGTTATTCAGCAACTACCTATGCTTTAGGCTCCGGCATATTAAGGGCGAATTTATCTAATCCGAACCTAAGATGGGAATCAACGGAGACAATGGATGTTGCTATTGATGCATCATTTTTTAAAGATAGAATCAGTCTAACGGTTGATTATTACAATAAATTAACGAAAGACAGGCTCGCATTAAAACCTTTGCCTTCCGAATCTCCTTTTCCATCTATAACATTTAATAACGGCGTTTTACGCAACCGGGGCGTAGAGGTGGAACTAGGCGCTACAATTATTAATACAAAAGCATTTACATGGCGTACCAATTTTTCTTATGCCTTTAACCGTACCGTTATTATAGACCTGCCGGATAACGGCCGTGCAAAAAACAGGCAGGGTGGTGATGTGGTGTATGATCCTTCTTCAAAAACTTTGGTAGAAGCTGGTGGTTTTGCTGAAGGCGAACGTCCTTATGGCCTATGGGCTTACAAAGTATTGGGTGTGTTTTCTACTGAAGAAGAAGCAACAGCCTGGAATGCAACAAAAAAAGATAATCTTGCATCTCCGCAAGGCATTACTACAAAAAAACACGCGGGCGATTTCATTTTTGCTGATATTAATGAAGATGGTGTGATTGATACAAAGGACCAGGTGTTTATGGGTTACAGAAACCCAGACAAGATCGGTGGTATGCAAAACACATTCAGCTATAAAGGCATTTCATTACGGTTAACGATGGATTATGCTTTAGGACATCTCATCTCCAATGGTGCGCTGGCTAGATCACTGGGACAAGGCAGGGCTTTTAATGAAGGAGCGCCTTCTGAAGCGCTGGGATCGGATATCTGGCAGAAGCCTGGTGATGCAGGTAAAAAATATGCACGCTTCTCTTTTGCCGATGCTGATTTCGGACAACGGAATTATTTACGGGGGGCTACTTTAGGTAATAACCAATCCTACTCCTCAGATGTATCTGTATTGATTGAAAAAGGTGATTTCCTTGCTTTTCGTGAAGTTTCCGTTTCGTATAATTTACCAACAGAAATACTCAGAAATATTCATGCTACCAGTCTGAATATTTTTGCCTCTGTTTATAATGTTGCTTATCTCACCAAATACAAAGGCCTTAATCCTGAAATATATACCGGCTTCGATCCTGGCGGGTATCCCCGTCCCCGTCAATTTTCTTTAGGCGCTACACTTAAATTCTAAAAATAAATTGAAAAACAAAATAACGCGGTTGTATGAAAAAAATAATTCAATTTGTAATAATACCAGCCTTCCTGCTTTTCATGGCAGCGGGTTGTAAAAAGATACTGGAAGTAAAACAACAGTCCAGCATAACCGAAGAAATTTATTTTAAGAATGAAGGTGATTTTGAACCTTACGTTACCGGTATCTATACCTTCATGCGCAGTCTTGCTAACAACATAACTTATGGTACTGAGCGGAGCGAGGAATTGGTTGCAGCCTCCAACTCACGTTTTGGTGTAGCCTGGTCGCAAATTATAACACCTTCTTCGGGTGCTGTTAATTACAACGAATGGTACCGTGGAATAGGTCATTGTAATTTGTTACTGGCAAGAATCGCCGATTTTCAATTTTCTTCTCCCGACGTAAAAAAGAGGATTGTCGCTGAAACATTTTGCCTGCGTGCTTACCTCTATTTTCATTTAACAAGAGTAATCGGCGATGCTCCTTTAATGCTGGAAGCTGTTACGGATGAAAACGTAAAACTGTTAGCCCGTTCTCCCGCCGCTGATGTAATGAAACAAATACAATCCGACCTTGATACGGCCATTGCTTCCTTCCGGTCATTAAGTAATTTTTCGGTTCGGACTTATCCTTCAAAATACCGCTTTTCTTACGGTTCAGCACAGGCACTAAAAGCCGATGCAAAGTTATGGAGCGCCAAAGTGCTCGGTGGTGGAAACGCTGATTTTACAGATGCGATTACAGCCATCACCGAAGTAGAAGCATCAGGTGTTATCCTCAATACCGATTTTAAAAATGTTACCGGCATCAGGGCAGCAACTAATCCGGAAATTATTCTGGGAGCGTTTTATCAAAGAGATGAAACAAGTGTCGGTGCCAACTATGCATTGAATGCACTGCCATTTCTTTCCATTGTGCAGGGAGCGCTTAATTTGGATAGCCTGCCTTATGCACAAACTTCCGCCAATGGCCAGGGAGCTTACCAGATAAGTCCGAAGTCAAGAGCATTATTCACTTCTTCAACAGACAAGCGCATTCCATTTACATGGGTAACAGAAAGACAAAGTACAGGCGCTAAAATAGCATGGATCACAAAATATTTGGGGACAAAATACCCTGATGATCGCATTTCTGATAATGATTTGATTATTTACCGGCTTGCAGATTTACTGCTCATGAAAGCTGAAGCGTATGCTGGTCTTAATAATACAGCCTTGGCTATTGACTATTTAAACAAAGTAAGAGTTCGTGCCGGCACCGGCAATTATACCGGTGCTACCACTAAGGCTGAGGTTGAAAAAGAAATACTGGACGAACGCGGCAGGGAACTGTTTTTTGAAAATAAACGTTGGTTCGACCTTGTCCGGTTTCATAAAGGGGGAACAATCAATGTGTATACTTATGTACCTAACCTTGTTGGTAAAACAACGCCTTTGTTCTGGCCATTAAACACTACTGTGTTAGCTGGCAATAACAAGATCACTCAAACACAGGGATATTAAAAAATTAAAACGGCAGGCATGGTTAAGCGGTTTGTTGCAATAAGTATGCTTTTTATGGGATTTTATGTTTTAGGTATTGCCCAGCCGGTACGGGAGGTTATTATAAGTCAGAAACAGTTTCAAATACCAGTGTTGATACAGATAAAAGATAATCCTATACTCAGGATTAAAATCACTGTTCCTGGCAATACACCGGAAGAATTAACGGGAATAGTTTTTAGCACCAGTGGAACTTCCGCTCTTACAGATATCAGGCAGGCACGGCTTTATTATGCGGGTAATGATTCCGGTAAAGTCCGGTTTGGAAACCTGGAGAAGGCAACGTTGTTTGGCAGTGCAGGTAAGTTGTCGCAAAAAACTGCCATTGAAGGAAAACAGTTATTACCAGCCGGTGATCATTATTTCTGGCTTAGTTATGAGCTTAATGAAGGAGCAGATATGATGCATGTTATAGATGCCAGTTGCTTAACCGTCTCTTTTGTTAAACGCACCATCAGGCCACTACCGGAAGCGGGTGAAATAAAGCAAAGAATTGGTTTTGCATTAAGAAAACATATGCAGGATAGCGTACATACCTTTCGCATACCCGGTATTACTTCAACAAAAAAAGGCACATTGTTAGCCATTTACGATGCCCGCAGAGAAAGTTCCCGGGACTTGCAGGGTGATATAGATATAGGCTTAAGCCGGAGCATTGATGGTGGAAATACATGGGAAGGTATGCGTATAGCGATAGATATGGGTAAATGGGGCGGATTACCACAAAAATTCAACGGCATTTCAGATGCTAACATCCTGGCAGATGAAAAATCCGGAACCATTTACCTTGCCGGTTTATGGATGCACGGTGTTTTGAATGAAGAGGGCAAATGGATAGAAAACCTGAATGAAGATAGCAAGGAATGGAATCATCAATGGAAGGCAAAAGGTTCTCAACCTGGTTTTGATGTTAAGCAAACCAGCCAGTTTCTTATTGTAAAAAGCATGGATGATGGCAAAACCTGGAGTAAGCCTGTCAATCTAACGCGGATGTGTAAGCGGGAAAACTGGTGGCTTTGGGCGCCTGCCCCGGGACATGGAATTACCCTGTCAGATGGCACCCTTGTTTTTCCCACGCAAGGGAGGGATGATACTGGTAAGCCATTTTCGAATATTACATATAGTAAAGACGGTGGTGTTACCTGGAAAACATCATCGCCAGCCGATACTGGCAGCACTACCGAGAATATGGCTGTGCAGCTTTCTGATGGAACTGTTATGCTTAACATGCGGGCCAATGATAATAGATTAAAAAAAGGATTTGATAACGGAAGAGCCGTTGCTGTAACCACTAACCTGGGTGAAACATGGCAGCCCCATTCAACTTCCCGGAGGGCATTACCCGAACCTGTTTGCATGGGAAGTATTCATAAACATAGCTGGTCACAAAATGGATTGAAAAAAAGCATGCTCCTCTTTGCGAATCCAAATAGCAAAACAGGCCGTCATCATCTTACCATAAAAATTAGTTTCGATGATGGCTTGACATGGCCTGAAAAAAACTGGATATTATTGGATGAATGGGAAAGCCGTAGTTATTCCTGCATCACTTCTATTGATGAACATACTATTGGAATAATTTATGAAAGCAGCATGTCGGATTTGGTTTTTCAAAAAATTAAAATTGATTAACCAACATGATAGTTAGTGCCGGTACTGGTAATCATACAATGTTTTTATTTACACAGTGGGGTCCTATTATTAATTAACTCCATAAAAAATAGTTATGAGGAATGACAGGTATTTTAATTATAAACAGTTAACACAGGATAAATTGAATTCCTTTACCAAAAACGGTTACTTGATCATCAAAAACCTAATTACTGAAGAAGGCCTGAGGCAGATGCGGCAGGAGTGCATGCAGGCATGGGCAAGGGAAAAGGAGGCTTTTGATCCCTCCAAAACCTGGTTGCAAAATTTTCTTTTGGTAAATATTTATCACCAGTCCCAAGGCGTACGGGATTATTATTTTGAGCGTCCGTTAGAGGAGATAGCCTCTCAGATTATTGGTCCGGATATAAAAGTGGCAACATCGCAGTTGACATTTAAAATGCGGGGCATTACCAAACCTTTTGGCTGGCATTAGGACAATGGTCGAAATAGCTAAGGACAAGACAAATTCTTACATAATATCAATAATAGTTTTATGATGAAATTGGAAGGATTGGTAGCAGCCACATTTGGATCATTTAATGAAGATGGATCTTTAAACTTATCACTGATTCCTGCAATAATAGATAAAATGATCGATGATGGGTTAACCGGTGTTTTTATATGCGGCACAAATGGAGAGGGCCCGAACTTAACCATCGAGGAACGGATGGCAGTAGCGGAAGCTTATGTTAAAGAGGCAAACAAAAGAATATTGGTTTTTGTGCATGTAGGCCATTCTGCTATTGCCGAATCAAAAAAATTAGCGGCTCATGCCGCGCATATTGGCGCTGATGCGATTTCATCCGTTGCCGCTTTTTATTTTAAGCCGGCTTCAGCACAAAATCTTGTAAACTCTATAGCTGAAATTGCAGCAGCAGCGCCATCGTTACCTTTCTATTATTATCACATACCTCACCTAACCGGAGTTGTAATTGACATGATAGAGTTTCTTCGTTTAAGTGAAGAGGTTATACCAAACCTTGCAGGCATAAAGTACACGGCAACTACCATTCACGAATACCAGGCATGCCTCAATTACAAGAACGGAAAATATGATATATTATATGGTTTAGATGAAATGTTATTAAGCGCTTTAGCAGTTGGCGCGAAAGGAGCAATAGGAAGTACCTATACGTTTGCCGCACCACTATATTTAAAAGTTATGGAACTGTTTAATTCAGATAAGCAAACAGAGGCAAGACAAATTCAATATAAGCTGGTGGAGATGGTACGCTGCATTATAAAGTTTTCACCCATACCGGCACAGAGAGCAATAATGAAAATGCAGGGTTATGAGCTGGGTCCTTCAAGGCTTCCGTTAGCCGGTTTAACCAAACAGGAATGCAGCTCACTTAAAGCTTCACTTGATGAGGCAGGCTTCTTTGAACTTTTAAATAAACATAAATCTGTAAAGGAATTAGAGGTATTGTAATGATTGATGTTAATTCGTAGTATTATTAAAGCATAATATCATGCATTAAATTGCTATCAGCAATCAGGAAAACAATGTGTGATATGTTTCCTCCTGACTGCTGATAGCTGACGGCTGATAGCTAAGCGTCATTTTATAGCAAAAATTACACAGTGAATAACCCGTAAAATGAAAAATGTAAAATCTGGAACTCCCATTTATTCATGGGCCCTGGTAGCTATGTTATGGGTAGTTGCCTTTTTAAATTATTTTGACCGGATATTAATCACTTCTATGCGTGATCCGATTGTAGCGGATTTTTCGTTGAATGATGCACAGTTCGGGCTGCTTACTTCAGTGTTTCTTTGGACGTATGGCTTCTTAAGTCCCTTCGGTGGATTTTTCGCAGACAAATACAGCAGGAAAAAAGTTATTGTTTTTAGTGTTTCCATTTGGTCGGCTGTCACTCTTTGGACAGGGTTTATTACTTCCTTTCACGAGATGTTGGTGGCTCGAACTTTTATGGGTATAAGTGAAGCCTGTTATATACCTGCCGCCTTAGCATTGATTACGGATTATCATAAAGGCCGTACCCGCTCCCTGGCAACCGGCTTACACATGACCGGCTTATATGCAGGCTTGGCATTAGGTGGATTAGGTGGATTTATTGCAGAACTGTGGGGTTGGCGGAATGGCTTTCAGGTGTTCGGTGCTTTGGGCATTCTTTATTCCATTGTATTATTATATTTTTTAAAAGATGCACCAGGAGAGGGTTCTGAACATCCATCTCAAACAGATACGCCTTCAAATCAATCAATCTCTCTTTTACGATCCATTAAAATAGTATTTAAAGAACGATCGTTTTTGATCTTGTTAATTTATTTTTCTGTATTAGGAGTAGTAAACTGGTTAGTGTACGGATGGCTGCCCACTTTTTTGAAAGAGCATTTTCATTTAACTCTTGGCAAGGCCGGAATTTCTGCTACTGGTTATATTCAAATTGGTTCTTTTTTAGGAGTAATTGCAGGTGGGGTTTTAGCTGACCGGTGGTTTCGTAGTAATATCAGAGGCCGGTTGTATGTAGTGATCATTGGATTCTCCATTGGTGCTCCATTCTTATTTTTAATGTCATCAACCAGCGTTTTCAGTATTGCTATTTTGGCAATGATTGTTTTTGGAGTGGCTCGTGGCTTTAACGACGCGAACCTTATGCCCATTCTGCGACAGATTGCAGATAGCCGTTATATTGCTACGAGCTACGGCTTTCTTAATTTTTTAAGTACCATTGTAGGAGGCCTGATGGTTTATGCAGGTGGTGCGTTGAAAGATGCTCATGTTGATCTTTCGATTATTTACCAGGTATCTGCCGTTTTGATGCTTATTGCAACCTGTTTACTTTTTGTTGTGAAAATTAAAAAGAGTGCCTGACCGATTATTACAGGCAATAAAGTTTTGACTATCACAAATAATATTATCATGAAAAATTTGAAGATCCATATAAAATCAAACATCTTTAAATCCTTTCTTTATTATTCATTAATGGTTATACTTTTTATAATTCAATTATTGTTTAATAGCAGGTGCTATGCACTTAACGGAGTAGTAAATAACCAGGTTAAAAAACTAAACTATATCTATAAAAGTGGTGAAGAAGGATACCAATGTTTCAGGATACCTGCTATAGTAACTACTGCAAACGGAACAGTGCTGGCATTTTGCGAAGGCAGAAAAATCAATTGCGCAGACGCTGGTGATATTGACCTGGTGTTAAAACGCTCTGTAGATGGCGGCAAAACATGGAGCAAGCTGCAGGTAGTTTGGGATGATGGAGAAAATACCTGTGGTAACCCTGCCCCTGTGATTGAACGTAAAAGCGGGGCCATAATATTATTATCTACATGGAATTTAGGTACCGATCACGAACGTGATATAATAGCTCAGATAAGCAAAGATACCAGGAGGATTTTTAAACTTTTATCAAATGATAATGGCATGACCTGGTCAACTGCGGAAGAGATAACAAAAAATGTAAAGAAAGAAAATTGGACATGGTATGCAACCGGGCCGGGTTCCGCTATTCAAATTAAAAAGGGAAAGTTTAAAGGGCGCCTGGTTGTTCCCTGTAATCATATTGAAGCAGTTACAAAAAGTAATCGTTCACATGCAATTTATTCTGATGACCGTGGTAAAACATGGAACCTTGGAGGCATTACTCCACAGGATAGTGTAAACGAAAGCACCATAGCTGAGCATGCTTATGGCAAGCTTATGCTGAATATGAGAAATGCCGGAAAAGCAAGAAACCGGCAGGTAGCCATCAGTAAAGATGGCGGTAAAACATGGTCTGATATTTACCCTGATACTACTCTGATTGAACCGGTATGCCAGGGTAATCTGATTCAATATAAAACAGGCAGAAAGGTGTTGCTTGCATTTTCTAACCCGGCAAGTAAAACCGTCCGCGCAGCAATAACTGTAAGGATTAGCTATAATGGTGGTAAAACATGGCCTTTTAAAAAACTTATTTATGAAGGCCCTTCAGCTTACTCAAACCTGACTGTTCTGCATAACGGAAATCTGGCATGCTTTTATGAAGCCGGTTATTCAAAGCCATACGAAGGAATTGTTTTTGAAGAGATTCCAATGCAAGATTTCACCACTACTGATAATTATTAGTTATGAAAGATCACCATTATCAAACCACTATCACCTGGACGGGTAACAACGGAACAGGTACCAGTACCCTTAAATCTTATGAGCGCGACCTTACTATGGTTGTTGAAGGTAAGCCGGAAATCCCGGGAACATCAGAAGTTTCTATAGAAGGGAACAAGATCCGTTACAACCCGGAAGAGTTGCTGCAGTGTGCGGTAGCATCCTGTCATATGCTCTCGTTTCTGTACGTATGTGCAAAGAACGGAGTAGTGGTAACGGCTTACGTAGACCACTCAACCGGAACTATGCAGGATACACCTGATGGTGGCGGTCATTTCACTGAAATCATTTTAAAGCCCGAGATCACTATAGCCGGCGAGATCAATGAAGAAAAACTTTCCCATCTCCATCATGAGGCCAATAAGCTCTGTTACATAGCCAACTCCTGTAATTTTCCGGTTTATCATCAACCTATATATACTACTGTAATGTCAGGCATGAAATGATTGTCGCTTTTGCTGTCAGCTGTCAGCCATCAGCATGCTACTATGTAATGTATTTCCTCCTGAAAGTTCTTATATAACTGAAATCTTGCCTACTAGTTTACATCTGTGATTCTTAAGTTCCCTTGTGACCTTTGTGGGGTTATCTTAGTGTCCTTTGTGGTTAAAGATTTTACCACAAAGGACACTAAGATAAACCACAAAGGTCACAAGGGCTTAAAAACAGATTAGGGCTTTCAGTTTCCAAAATTTTTTTGTAGAAACATAACGTCCGCATTTACTATGACTGATAGCTGAAAGCAAAAGCGATAATTGTGCTAAGGAGTACACATCTGTTACAGGTCTTTAAAAAATGTTTTTCTGTATTGAAGTGGTGAAATATTCATTTTCGTTTTAAACATGCGGCTGAAATGGGCGACATCATTAAATCCGCAATCGAAGCAAATCTGACAGACGGATTTGTTGCTATGAATTAACTGGATGGTTGAGTAATGCAGGCGGTATTCCACTACAACTTCTATAAAAGTTTTATGGGTTGTTTTTTTAAAGTATTTACAAAAGGCATTTGGGGTCATATTAGCAAGCCTGGCTGCTTCATTCAGGAAAACGCCGATCTTGAAATTGTCGATGATATAACTGAAAACCGTATTAAGTCTTTCCAGTTCACTTCCATTTTGTGTGGGAATACTGTTCAACCGGTTAAGCAAGGTGCATTCCGGACTAATGGAAAGCTTGTAAAGGATATCCAGTAAAGATTGCAGTTGCTTAAATCTTATTGCTTCCTTTGCCATGCTTTTCATTGCATTGGATATTTCAGCAACAAGCGCGCCTCTATAAACAATTCCGCAACTGCTTCGTTTCAGTAAGCTTTGAATATCGGTAAGCTCCGGTTTGTTTAAAAAATCTTCTCCCATAAAATTCCCGCTGAATTGAATAACGATCGAGCTTGCATTAATTTCACCTTTATTAATAGGATCAGTTTTCCAGCAGTGCGGTAAATTGGCGCCTAAAAAAACCAGGTCACCTTCCTTAAAATAATCCATGTGATTTCCGACATACCGCTTGCCGCTTCCCTTGGTAATAATTGTAAGTTCGAATTCAGGATGATAATGATAAGGAGAAGTAAAGGCCTCCTCTTCAAATACCCTTACCAGGAAGGAATCCCGGGTTAGCGGGTTGATTACCTCAAAAGAAGGTTTTATCATTGCAATATTAATTTTAAATTAAAAGTAGAAGATAGGGATGGATAAAATACAACAAGAATTAACTAATTTAACCATTTTGTATTAATTCCATAATCATTTACTTTGGTGCAAAATTACCTGCCATGTCCAGCTTAGTTTCAACGCTCCCAACTTTAAGTGATTTTATTACCGTGTCAAAAGAACAGGTAGCCGAATTCCGTAAAAATGGTCATACATTAATACGCAATATTCTTTCACCGGAAGAAGTAGAGGCTTTCAGGCCTGTAATTCTTGAGGCAGCCGATCGGCAAAACACCGAAAAGCGAAAATTGGAAGACCGGGATACATATGGCAAGGCCTTTCTGCAAATCATGAATCTATGGTCGAATGATGAAAGTGTAAAAAGGTTTACGCTTGCAAAACGTTTTGCTAAAATTGCCGCCGAATTACTGGGGGTTGAAAACGTACGTATTTACCATGACCAGGCATTGTTTAAAGAAGCGGGAGGCGGGCCAACGCCCTGGCATCAGGATCAGTATTACTGGCCTTTGGATACCAATAAAACGGTTACTATGTGGATGCCTTTGGTTGACATCAATGAAGGCATGGGTATGCTCACATTCGCTACCGGGTCACATAAACTGGGAAATGTGTTTGATTATGAGATATCGGACGAATCAGAACAGGAATTCGATAAATATGTAAAGGATAACGGATTCGAGATAAGCAGGCCTTCGCAAATGAAAGCCGGCGATGCTACATGGCATTACGGATTTACAATTCATAACGCCCCAGGTAACGAGTCGCAGAAAATGCGCCAGGTAATGACAATTATTTATGTTGCCGATGGTGCAAAGATTGTTGATCCCAAAAACAAATGGCAGGAAAATGATCTTAAAACCTGGTTGAAAAGTTTACCCGTCGGATCACTTGTTTCATCAGAGCTGAATCCATTGGTTTTGTAAATTCTTTTTCAATGTCGTTGACTAAAGGATCAGTTCTTTTAATAAGCATCCCCTTGTGTCCTTTGTGAATTACCTTTGTGCTCCTTGTGGTTAAAAAAACTCTTGTAATTTATAGACCTTATTTGACCACAAAGAACACGAAGGTAATTCACCAAGGACACGAAGACCTCTAACCAAATTCTAATTTTTAAGTAGGAAAGAAAACTACAAATTTCTTAAGTCAATAACGTTGAGTTCTTTTAATCAACTTCATCCAGGCAAGTTAAAATAATACAAAAACTGGATAATTATTGTATTGTTCTCTTTTTGTACAAAAGATAGATTTACAACACAATTTCCCACCACTAAACGATGCTTCTTATGAGAAAAAATGCTGCCGGGCTAGTAATTGTTTTTCTCCTGTTATTATCTATTCATGTTTCGGCAAATTATAATCATTCTTATAAATATGCTTTACCGGAAAAAGTAATTACAGGAACTGTTACAGAATCAAAAACCGGAACACCCCTCGCTGGTGTCTCTATTCAGTTAAAAGGAACCAGTACCGGCACTGTTACGGATGCTGAAGGTAAATTTCAACTGTCTGTCCTGGATGCCGGGGGTATTCTTCAGATTTCTAATACAGGCTTCAGTACGCAGGAAGTAGCCATTGGCAACCAGCAGGTCATTAACTTTCAATTGGTACGAACATCATCAAGTCTTGATGAAGTGGTGGTAATTGGTTATGGCACCCAGAAGAAAAAAGAAGTAACAGCTTCCATAGCCTCTGTTAAATCAGAAAATTTTGTAAAAGGTGCTGTAAATGATGCAGGCCAGCTTCTGCAGGGTAAAGTTGCGGGATTAACAATTGGTTCGCCATCAGGAAGTCCTGTTAATAATTCACAGATCGTTCTCCGTGGTATCAACTCCATCAATGCCGGTTCTGAACCATTGGTGCTGGTGGATGGAATTCCCGGTAATCTACGCACAGTTGCTCCTGAAGATATAGAATCGATCGATGTTTTAAAAGATGGGGCCGCAGCTGCTATTTATGGCACAAGGGGTACCAATGGGGTAATCCTGATCACAACCCGTAAATCAAACGGCCGCATACAATCAGTAGAATACAGCGGGTATGTAAGTACCCAACGAATTGCCCGCAGGCCTGATATGCTGACTGCTGCTCAATACCGGCAGAAGAAAGCGGAAGGTGTTACTGCTTTTGACGACCAGGGAGCCAGCACAGACTGGTTCGATGAAATATTACAAAAACCAATTTCTCATGTGCACAACCTTTCCTATCGGGGCGGGAACGCTCAAACCAATTACCTGGTAAATTTAAATTACCGTTATTTTGAAGGGATCATGCTTGAGTCGGATAACCGCGCCCTTAGTGGCCGGTTTGACATCAATCATTCCATGTTCGATGGATTTTTAAAAGCAAATATCAACATCATTAATACAAATCAACGGTATAATACTTCAGGTAACGGGTACGACTTTAACGGTTATACCTACCGGCAGGCACTGATTCGTAATCCAACCAGCCCGATTAAAAATCCCAATGGATCATGGAACGAGCAGACGGGCCTTTATCTGTATGAAAATCCAATCGCCCGCATAAAAGAGAGTGAGGGAGAAAATAATAATCAGAATACACGCCTTGCCGGTACACTGATATTGGCGCCCCTGAAAGGGTTAACGGTTACCGGTTTATTCGCCCGTACCAACTTCAACGAATTAAGAGGATATTCAGAAACCAAGAGGCATATATCCAATGTACGCGATACCCGCAATGGGTATGCCTCCCGCGGGTCAACACATACTGAGGAAAACCTCATGGAATTAACCGCTAATTATTCCAGGTCTGTTGGTAATCATTCTTTCTCGGTATTAGGAGGTTATTCCTACCAGGACAATACCTACGAGAATTCTTTCGCAGAGAACTGGGATTTTCCTACAGACTTATTTACATATAATAATATTGGTCAGGGAGATGCCCGCCGCCGTGGCATCACTGACTTAAGCACTGACAAAACCCGGAGAAATTTAATCGGTTTCTTTGGCAGGGCTACCTATAATTTCAAAGATAAATATTTATTGATGGCAAGTGTGCGCCGGGAAGCTACATCAGCCCTTATAGGTGCAATTGAACCGTGGGGCACATTTCCTGCTATTTCTGTAGGGTGGAGAATCAACAAGGAGCAATTTATGGAAAACGTAACTGCCATAGAGGATCTGAAATTGCGTGTGGGCTATGGCATCACAGGTACTCCTCCCCAAACGCTGTTTTTAGGAGTAGCCCGCTTAGGTTATAGTGGTTATACTTTATCTAACGGCCGCTGGGTACCTCAATTGGTTCCTATAAGTAATCCTAATCCGAATCTTCGCTGGGAACAAAAAGCAGAATTTAATGCAGGTATCGACTTCTCTTTGTACAAAGGCAGGGTGAGTGGATCATTCGATGCCTATAAACGCAAAGTGAATGGCCTGCTCTACGAATTCCCTGTACCAACTCCTCCTAACCTTTTCCGAACTACCTGGGCTAACGTAGGAGTAATGGAAAATAAAGGAATTGAAGCTATTATAAATTTCATCCCGATTTCTAAAAAAGATTTTGAATGGTCTTCGAGCATAAACTTCTCCACTAATAGCAATAAGTTAGTTTCCTTATCTAACCAGGATTATAAAACAACGAATGACTTTTTTAACGTTGGAGGAACAGGTGAACCTATCCAGACTTATACCCACCGGGTAAAAGTTGGCAGGGCTATAGGAGAATTTTATGGATTTAAAGTAATAGATATTGATGATAAAGGAAAATGGATATACCAGGGTAAAGATGGAAAGCCAGTGTCTTTTGCAGATTTTAAAGCTGCAGATGAAGATAAAATAGTTCTTGGAAACGGGTTGCCTAAATATTATGCCGGCTGGAATAATAATATCCGTTATAAAAAGTTTGATCTTGCCGTAACTATGCGCGGAGCATTCGGCTTCCAGATTCTTAACTTCCAGCGAATGTATTATGAAAACACCGGCCGTACACAGTACAACCAGTTGAACTCGGCGTACGATAAAGTATTTGGCAAAACAGTGTTAGATAAGAACGTGCCTTTACAGTATAACAGTTATTACATTGAAAACGGTGATTTCTGGAAAGTGGACAACATTACACTTGGTTATAGCATAAGCAATATTAAAAACATTGTGAAAAATGCACGCATTTACGTAGCTATGTTGAACTCCTTAGTAATAACCGGCTATAAAGGAATTGATCCTGAAGTAAATCGCATAGGCTTAACCCCAGGTAACGATGACAGGGATAAATATCCCAGTGCAAGGACTTATACAGTTGGGGTAAACGTTACTTTTTAAATAATAAATAAACCAGAAAATGCGACTTTATAAAAATATACTTTTGACAGCTACCATCCTGGCTTCCGGTGCTCTTTTCATCGTATCCTGTACCAAACTTGCTGACAAAAACTACACTCAGATAGTATCCGACCGGTTTACACCCGGCGCTAATGACCTGGTATCGTTGATCGGCCCTGCATACGGTGCCTGGCGGGATGTTCTGGGTTTTGGAGGAAGTAACTTTTTTCGTACTCAGGAGGTTACCGCTGATGAACTGGTAATCACAGCCCGGCCCTATGGATGGGTGGATGACGGCAGCTATCGCAGGCTTCATGAGCATGTGTGGACCAATACAGATGGGACCGGGGGCAATTGGACCGCAGCTTATTCCGGAATTACTAATTGCAATCGTTTGATCTTCCAGATTGAATCGGGTTCTGTTCCCGTTGTAAACGGAAAAGACAGCGTATTGGCAGAAATACGGGCATTAAGGGCTTCGTTTTATTATGTGCTATGTGACCTTTACGGTAATGTGCCTATAGTAACCCGCTTTGATGTAGAACCCGGCTTTCTTGCAGACCAGAATACGCGCCAGCAGGTATATGATTTTATAATTAAAGAATTAACGGAGACCCTGCCTTTGTTAAACAGCCAGTCTAACCGTTTATATTATGGGCGTTTTAATAAATGGGCGGCAAATGCGTTATTGGCTAAAATGTACCTGAACGCGCAGGTGTACACCGGTACACAGCAATGGGATAAGTGCATAGCTGCCTGTGATGCCATTCTCACTTCCGGAAAGTTTTCATTAAGTGCTACCCAGCGAGCAGTATTTGCCACGGAAAACTCAACAAATACTGAAATCGTTTTTGCTGTTCCGTATGATGAGATTTATGCCGGTGGTATGTCTATTCACATGGAAACGTTGCATCCGGAAAACCAGAAAACCTATAACCTGGCAACATCAAGCTGGGGCGGTATCGCCGCTATTCCACAATATATAGACACCTATGATCCGCAGGATTTGCGTTTAAAAGAAAACTGGATACAGGGGCCACAGTTGTCCTCTACCGGGGTGCAGTTAAAAGGCGGATATGGATCATTCAGCGGCCAGCCACTTACCTTTATCAACGAGATTCCTGGTGTTGATTCTGCACAGGAAGTGCATGGTTTTCACCTCGGTAAATACGAATACAAAATGGGTGCACTCACCAATTTAAGTAATGATGTTCCCTTATTCAGGCTTACGGATGTTATGATGATAAAAGCCGAGTGCCTGTTACGTACCGGCAAAGCTGCTGAAGCCGCAACTATTGTATCAACAATAAGGGCAAGAAGTTTTCCTTCTAACCCCGCGAAAGCTATAGTAACAGGTGCTCAGTTACAGCTCGGTAGTGTGTATGATTACGGCAGAAGGGATTATAAAGGAAAAACCGTTGAAGGTGGTGCCGACGTTCAGTACGGACGCTTTCTCGATGAACTGGGCTGGGAATTTAACCAGGAAGCACGCAGGCGCCAGGACATGATCCGCTTTGGTATTTTTACCACCAAATCATGGCTCTCTCACAAGCCTAACGGAGACTACCGGAAATTAATGCCTATACCTGCGGCCATTTTAAATACTAATCCTAAATTGAAACAAAATCCAGGCTATTGAGGTATGAGGTATGGGTATGAGGTGTAAGGTTGGGAGAACACCATGTAATTTAAAAACCCGAAGGGGTTACATGATTATAGCAAATAATAAACACAAAACGTGAACCCCGAAGGGGTGACATTGAAGGTTCAACAGGAGGAATTATATCATCCCCCTTCAGGGTAATGTCGTTAAAATTTTAATTGAAATATCTGAGTGAAAAGTGAGGCTGGTCGCCCATCCCCTCCTTGGAGGGGACGTTTGAGCCGAAGGCCAAACAGGGGTGGGTTTGACTGTGACTAGTTAGCAACTACCACCTGAAACACTCACAAACAAGCACAATATTATAACACCCGTTAGCACGCTGTCCCGCATACCCACGCCTGTTATGTCCTGCGGACATAACGTCCCCTCCAACGGAGGGGAAAGGCGATCACCCTATTCATGGTTAAACAATATAAATTTAATTTTAAAGTGCCAACCTATTAAGATTAGCCTCATGTCTCATACCCCATACCTGACACTTTGGTTTATCTTTCTTCTCCTTCTCCAAGCATGTACTTCTCCCATGATAAGAGAAAAAGAAAACAAGCTTTTCAGCCTGCTACCTGCTGATTCAACAGGTATTCATTTCATCAACGAAGTGAAAGAGGATGAAAATGTTAATCCCCTTCAGTATGAGAATAGCTATAACGGAGGTGGCGTAGCCATCGGTGATTTGAATAATGACGGACTCGATGATATCTACTTTACCAGTAACAGAAATGGAAACCGGCTCTACCTTAACCGCGGGAAACTTAAATTTGAGGATATTACAAAAAAGGCAGGTGTGTCTGGCAGGGTCAGCTGGTCGACTGGTGTAACCATGGCAGATGTTAATGGTGACGGATTGCTGGATATTTATGTTTGCCATTCCGGCAACTTATCCGGTCCTCAAAGGGCTAATGAACTCTTTATCAATAAAGGTTCAAACAACAAAGGCATTCCTTGTTTTTCAGAACAGGCCCGATCTTTTGGACTTGCCGATTCGGCTTTCAGTATTCAGGCTGCTTTCTTTGATTATGATATAGATGGTGACCTGGATATGGTTTTATTGAATCATAGTCCCATCCGCTTTAATAACCTTGACGAGACAGCGATCAATTACCTGATGAATAAAACGGACTCCCTAACAGGTCTTAAATTATTTAAAAACGACAACAATGTTTTTAAAGAAGTTACTAAGCAATCAGGCATTCGCAATGCGAGGCTGAATTTCAACCTGGGTGTTTCTGTAGCGGATATCAACAACGACGGGCTACCGGATATGTATATTTCAAATGATTACCTGGCTCCCGACTGCCTTTATATGAACAAGGGCAACGGCATCTTTAAAGACGAACTGGACGACAGGATATCTGTTACATCGCAATTTTCTATGGGTAACGATATTGCCGATATTAATAATGATGGCTGGCCTGATATCTATACCCTCGACATGCTGCCGGCGGATAACAGGCGGCAAAAATTGTTATTCGGCAGCGATAATTTTGAACTCTTTGATCTTAGGGTCAAAACCGGTCTTCACGCGCAATATATGCGTAACATGTTACACCTTAATGATGGCAAGGGCGGCTTCAGTGAAATCGGGCAGCTTGCCGGTGTATCCAATACAGACTGGAGCTGGGCTCCTCTTTTTGCAGATTTTGATAATGACGGTTGGAAAGACCTGTTTGTGTCGAACGGTTACCTGAGGGATTATACCAATATGGATTTTCAAAAATATATGGGTGACTACCTGCGCGATAATCAAGGAAAGATACAAAAAGGAAACCTGCTGGAATTAGTAAAAAAAATGCCGTCATCGGATGTCCGCAATTATAGCTTCCGCAACAAAGGCGGGATTGGTTTCTTGGATAAAAGCACGGAATGGGGACTGGATGCCGTTTCTAACAGTAACGGAGCAGCCTATGCGGACCTTGACAATGACGGTTACCTGGACCTGGTAGTCAATAACATTAACAAAACCGCATTTGTCTATCGCAACAATGGAAGGCTTCAGAACAAAAATAATTTTCTTCGGATAAAATTGGATGGCCAAAAAAATCGCTTTGGAATAGGGGCAAAAGTTGAACTGTTTTATAAGGGCCAGCACCAGGTTCAGGAAGAACTCATGAGCCGGGGATTCCAATCCAGTGTTTCGCCGGTATTAGTGTTTGGAACCGGCGCGCATGCAATGATTGATTCATTGGTTATTACCTGGCTGGGTAATAAAAAGCAGGTGATAACTCAGGTTGCCTGTAACCAGGATATCCTCCTGAAAGAATCTGATGCTGTAACCAATATGCGCAGAACACCTGGTAAAAATCAAACAATATTTTCGGAAGTCTCTTCTCCTGTTGGTTTTGTTCACCACGAAAACATGGTAAATGATTTTAAACGGCAGCCTTTATTGATTAATTCTCTTTCTTATGATGGACCCTGTATGGCAAAGGGAGATCTGAATGGCGATGGTATGGATGATCTTTTTATTGGTGGGGCAGCAGGATTCGCCGGTGCAGTTTATTTGCAGGGAAAAAATAATAAGTTTGTCAAACTGGCTGAACATGATTTGGAAGCTGATGCTTTTTATGAGGACGTTAAGGCCATCATTTTTGATGCTAACGGAGATGGTCATTCGGACCTTTTAGTAGCAAGCGGAGGATACGATAATTTTCAGCCCGGCGATGAGGCATTACAAAGTAGGTTATACATCAATGATGGTAAAGGACATCTAAAAAAAGATCCGTCTGCCCTGCCTCAGCTACTGGTTTCCTGTGGAGCCGTCGCCGCAGGAGATATGAATGGAGATGGATATCCTGATGTGTTTTTAGGGGCTCGTGTTATTCCCGGGAGATACCCTGAGACGCCTTCCTCTTTCATTCTATTAAATGATGGAAAAGGTACATTCCGCGAAGCCACACAATCGGTTTGTTCAAAAATTTCTACTGCCGGCATGGTTACCAGCGCCGTTTTTGCAGATCTTGATGGCGATGGAAAAGGAGAACTGATAACTGCCGGAGAATGGATGCCCATTCAAATCTGGAAGTCCATCAATAAGAAATTGGAGGATAAAACAAGTGATTTCATGGATAATTCTTGTAAGGGTTGGTGGAACACCTTGCAGGTAAAAGATATAAACGGTGATGGAAAGCCGGACATTGTAGCGGGTAATTATGGACTCAATTGCCAGTGGCGGGCAAGCGATAAGGAACCAATGGAAATCTATTACAAAGATTTCGATGATAATGGCGCCATTGATCCTATCTTTTGTTATTTTATTAATGGCAAATCTTATCCTTATGTGGCAAGAGATGAATTGTTAGAGCATATATCAATGATGCGTACACGCTTCCCCGATTATAATTCTTATTCAAATGCACAAATCGCAGATTTATTTACACCGGAAGAACTAAAAGATGCAAGGCGGTTATCCGCTAATAGAATGGCTTCTTCAGTATGGGTTAGCAGCACTTCGGGTAAATATTTGGAGAAGCCGCTGCCTATACAGGCTCAGTTTGCGCCGGTATATGCTATTTCAATATTCGACTACAATAACGATGGAAAGATGGACCTGCTTATTGGAGGTAATAGCCACTATTGCCGCGTAAAAGTTGGAATGAACGAGAGTAACCACGGCCAGCTTTATATGGGAGACGGGTCAGGTTCATTTAAGTATGTACCACAGCCTGAATCAGGACTCGATATAAAAGGAGAGGTACGGTCTTTCTGCCTTTTTGGTAACTTGCTACTGGCTGGAATAAATGGCAAGGCTGTCAAGGCATGGCGGTTTAGTAAATAGCTTACAGCAAACAGATTGTCTGAATTGGATTCGTCAGATTTTGGAATTATTGAATTTGATTGGCAAAGATTTCAATTAGCGATCAGCGGTTAGAGAAAAGGGCCAATAGCCGATGTCTATTAACAGATAACTGAAACTATAACTTGCATTAATAATTTAAGCAAAAGTTAGCAGCAATAATGAAAGAAATTCTTAGCTGGGTTGTTTTGATAATAATTTTATTACTTGCAGTTATCGTTGCAAGCTTGTATTTAAAAAAACCTGATAGTTTGGTTGGGTCAAAAGGTGAAATTGTGGAACTTATATTTGAGTTTGATAAGAAAACTGAATTTGGGCAATACTATTTTGACCTTGATAATGGCGAGGGTGCTACCTATCAGTTATGTTATTGTTTAACGGAAAGAAATATGTTTCCCCCCGATTGTAACGGAGATATCAAATACATCTATAATAATGCACCGGGAACTATGTGTGTGCCATTGTACATTGCCAAAGGCCGTTGTTCCGCTAACGTAATAAGCAGCTCATCTTATGCTACGCTTTTTATAATTCCGCTGGAATACAGATGGACAAAACCTGCAGAAAAAATTGTAATGGGAATAAGAATTCCGCAGCTTGCACCTGAAAACTCCAGACTGGTTGTGCAAGTGAATTTTTTTAAAAGAGATGAGGTGGGCCGATTAAAATTTTTTAAGAAATACGAACAGGCTATCCGGGTACAGAAAAAATAAAAAAGTAGCTGTTCGATGTTTTAGAATATTATAATTTAGTTAAAGGTCTTAGTGTCCTTTGTGGGATTTCCTTTGTGTCCCTTGTGGTTAAATACGGTCTATCATTGCAGAAATCTTTTAACCACAAGGGACACAAAGGAAATCCCACAAAGGACACAAGGGAGGCCTGTTAAATATTATCGGTATTTAACAGTCATGAGCCAACGACATTGAATCACATAATATGAGAAAAAGCTTAAAGTTTGTTATGGCCTTGATTGTGCTGATGGAAGTATTATCTTCTTGTTCTTCCCATAAAATAAAATACCAGGCAGGGGTTGACCAGATAACCGGCGTAGTAAATTACATGACGGAACTGATGATTCACGATGTAACCAACCCGCCGCTTGCCGCACGGTTTTATGCATATTCAATGCTGGCAGGATATGAAGTGGTGAGTAAAAATGATTCTTCTGTAAAATCATTCAGGAGTTATTTGAATAACTATCCGGAAATTCCACAACCGGCTATCAAAGAATATTCCTGGCAGTTGGCTACTGTATATGCCATGCTGGAAACTGCTGCTTCACTTCAGCCTTCGGGCCAATTACTCCAGGCCAGGATGCAGGCTATAACTGACTCATGTTATGGGTTGGGTATGGACAGGGAATTGGTTGATAGTTCGCGTGCTTATGGAAAGGCTGTTTCGAAAGGCATCCTGGCGTATGCAAAAGCAGATGGTTACAGGAAGATCAGCAATTATAGCCGTTATACCCCGGCGGAGAAAGAAGGCTCCTGGTACCCGACACCACCTGGATACTTCCCTGCTGTAGAACCATTTTTTAACCGCCTCCGTCCTTTTACGCTTGATTCAGCCACGCAGTTTGTTCCGCAACCACCTGTTGTTTACAGTCCAAAAATTGGTTCCCCATTTTATTCATTGGCAAGATCGGTTTATGATGCTAACATCCATCTTACGGATGCGCAAAGGGAAATATCAGCCTTTTGGGATTGTAATCCATTTGCACTGGAGGATAATGGCCACCTCCAGATAGGTGTTAAAAAAATCTCCCCAGGGGCGCATTGGATGGGTATTGCAGGAGTGGTTTGTAGAAAAAAGCAGGTGTCTTTTTCAAAAGCTATGGAAATTCATGCGGCCTTAGCTGTTACATTGATGGACGCTTTCATGTGTTGCTGGGATGAAAAATTTAGAAGTAACAGGATAAGGCCCGAAACGGTAATCAGGAAATTAATAGATCCAGGTTGGCGTCCGTTTTTACAAACTCCTCCTTTTCCGGAATACTTAAGTGGCCATTCGGTTATCTCAACAGCATCCGCCGAGTTACTGACACATTACTTTGGCGACAATGTTAGCTATACGGATACTGTTGAACTACCTTTTGGATTGGCGCCACGTACTTTTCATTCTTTCAGGGAGGCAGCCAACGAGGCCGCCATATCACGTTTTTATGGGGGTATACATTTTATGGACGCAATTAACGAAGGCCAAAAACAAGGTAGAAAGGTTGGCCAGCATGTTATTGAGAGATTGAGGCTTTGAGGTGCCAAACCGTTCGAACGGCTGATAGGTATTAAGTCCATTTACGATTAACATAAGTAGGATAAAATACTTCAATAACATGATTATAAAAACCATTCTTCAACCCTCTTTTTGCACTAACATTGCTTAAAGCTGATAGCCTGTAGCAGACACCCGCTAGCAGCATCACCGCCAATCCATTCATTGCATCATTATGAAAAAAAATTCTCCTTTATTATTTCGTTCAAGATTATTGGCTTTCCTGATAGTTGTTTTTCTTCAGTCTTCCGGCCAACACATAAAGGCACAACCCTATTCCTTAAATAATGAAATGATCAGCTTGTCATTTAATGAACAGGGAATTCAATTGCTGACAGATAAGAGGTTAGGAAAAACCTTCACGTTTTCCAGCGATCAGTTCTTGGTTTCGCTGAATGGAAAAATTTATGACAGCCTGCTTACAAAACTTGAAGACGTTACGGCATCTGCGGGTAAACTTGTTTACTCGTACACGATACCTGACTTTACTATCAAGGTTATTTATGAGCTCGGCAAGCAATCTTTTTTCTTTTCCAAACACCTTGAAATTTATCCTGAAAAAGACCAATTATTCCGGGTAGGCCAGGTACGGGTTTGGGATATGATACCAGGAGAAAAGTTAAGCGCTTATTACATACCTCATACCCAAAGACCAGAACTTAAAACCGGTGACTATGGCGCCTTCCTGCGCTTTTCCGATGCTACGGGTTTAGTGATGACGGTTCAAAATCCTTTTCTCCAATTCAATAAAACCCAGGACAGGCTTTCCCTTCAGTATAAACCTGAAATGAACTGGAAAAAAGAATATGGGCCCTTTAAGTCCGATATCGGAAACATAGGCGCCTACGCGTTAACAGGCAATCGCATTCCCGCCAAGATGATCCCTGAATGGAAATGGACAAATGGCGTTGTCGCCATCACAGATGAAGAACAGGACCAGGCAGAAGTGGAAGCTTTTACAAACATCGTCTCAAAATTTGTCTTGCCACATTTGGAGAAATCTATTAAAATGAATGTAGGCTGGTGTGAAAATGATTACCAGATCGATGTCTCCACGGCAACAGGAAGAGCTGAATATAAACGAATCATCGACCAGACTGCAGCTATGGGTATGGACCATGTTCTATTCACTCCTTCGAATGCTGCCCTGGGAAGCCGGGAGGAAGCAACAGACGATTGGGGCTGGGAAAATCTTCTATGGCTCGGACTGGGTATTAAAATAAGAAAAGGAGAATGGGATGTGGAAAAGGATCATATTCCTGCTTCCGTGCAGGAGTTGCTTGATTATGCTAAAGCGAAACACATACAATTAATATCTTACCTGTACCCCGTACTACCATTCACTGGCAATGCAGAGTGGATCGTTGAAGGAAGCCCCTATCATCAAAAAAAGAAACATGCCAGCCTGGGGGTTAGAAGTTTCCAGGATTACCTGATAAAGACGCTAAGCAGGTTTTATGAGCGTACCGGCATTAGCGGCTATTCCTACGATTATACGTATTTGTGGTATGAAGGAACAAGCCGATACGAACAATGGTGGGGATGGTGCCGTGTTAAAGAAACCCTTCGTAAGAAATATCCTGCAATGATTATTGATGGCCGGCAACTCGATCAGCTCTATGGCCCCTGGAGCTGGTTGTCAAATTCCTTTCCGCATCCTACTGATGAAGATGAGCAACCGGAAAGTTTTATACCGTTCCCGGACCTGCATTTTGACAGGGTATCGGCTAACCGGCAACGTTATACGGCTTACCGGTACAGGGTAAATGATTATTGTCCGCCGGTTATTATGCCTGGCTTCATGTTTCATCAGACACCCCGTTTCGATGTACAAGATGGAAAAGTAGTTCTTAAGCTGGATGGATTTCACCAGCGGGACTGGGATTATCTTGGTTGGAAATACTCGCTCTTTTCGTCTATCGGTACCGGTGGGTTGAACAATGTTGTTAATATGATACCCGCCCGTGACCCGGAAGAATTGCGGCATTTTTCTGAAACCGATAAAAAATTTGTCAGGGACTGGTTGAACTGGACGGATAAAAATAGGGAATACCTGATGAACACCAGGTTTATCCTCGGGCAGCCTGCCTTAGGAAAAGTTGATGGCACAACGGCAATCAAAGACAATAAAGGTTACATCTTTTTGTTCAATCCGAATGGCCGTAGCTTACCTGCGGAATTTTTACTTAATGCATCTATTGGAATAACAAATCCGGGTAATTACCAGATCAACGTAATATATCCACAGGAAGGCCTGCAAGTCAGTCCTGTGATCAACCCGGTCTACTGGCAGCAAGGTGATTTATTTAAACTTGAAATGGATGGTGCATCTGCAATAGTACTTTCAATCTCTCCGGCAAAGGAAGAAACAACAGTACCCCGGCTATTTAATATGAAAGGTAAAGCTAGGCTTGCCGGCACCAACCTTTACCTTGAGAATGTCTCGGCTGAAATGGGCAGTTCTGTTAATTGGAAGGTAGCATTAGCCGAAACTAAAAAGCTGGGGAAGGTTTTTATTAATGGTAAAGAATCCAAGTTTAATCAAATTGGTAATATTATTACCGGTAGCCTTGCATTTGCAGGAAGGTCGTTTAATCCTATGCAGCAGGTCGGAAAGTTTGACCCTCTTTTTAATGGCGGTACTTTTGCCAGCTCGTTTATTATTCCGGAATGGATATTTGATCAGTTAAAACAACGAAAAAAAAATTGGCCGATTCCCTGGAGCAAGGATGATTATAAAACCACATGGCTTGTACCGGAGCGCCTGTTATTATATATTCAGGTAGTGGAACCTGAAGATACGATGCAGGTAAATTTAAAATTGAATGGCAAACCTGTTGAACTGACAAGAGCTTATTCATCGGTAAGACCCAACCCGCGCTCGTTTGTAGGCTGGTATGTTGATATTAGTAGTCTTGCGCCTGAAAGGGCCCATACAATCGAGCTTTCATTACCGCTTCTCAGGCCAGGGCAGTTTCAGGGCTTATTCTTCGAGAATGTTGAAAAGGAATATACAGATAGAATAAAATTGTAGCTTTTTTTAACCACAGAGGGCGCAGAGGAGGAAACGCAGAGCCCACGGAGGGCCTCTGTGGTCTCTGTGTTTCCTCCCTCTACGCTCTCTGCGGTTAAAAAAACACCTACAAAATTAGCTACTACCTCTTAATACCTACCTTCACCTTCAACTAAAAGGCATTACCCCCCTTGGAGTTTGACTTATATTGCATTCCCTCATACCTGAACTGTAGCACTTTGTCATACCTAAGACAGCATCATAAACGAAAAAAATCTCTTGCTTTATTTCTTATCTTATCAACCATATTTTTCCTTTCCTGTTCAAACAAGCAAACACTGTTTACATTACTTGATCCAGAGTCCTCTGGTGTTACGTTCAATAATGAGCTCGCCATTACAGATTCCCTCAATATCATGAATTACATAGTGTCAGCAAGAAAACGCGTTTTTTTTTAAGACCTGGCCATTGATATTATAAAATTATGAAATATGATTGGGCTGATTTTTTTAATTTTCACGGCTTGATCTTACTGCTCATCTCTTTATCGGACTTTCAACGTGATTTCTTTACTTC